>Ga0209652_1000022_pt1 | contig 124319 bp, 114 predicted proteins | sample SaaInl74LU_5_DNA_FD_184641 | JGI IMG/M metagenome (GOLD analysis project Ga0209652, IMG submission 184641) | Marine microbial communities from expanding oxygen minimum zones in the Saanich Inlet - ESP_74LU_5_DNA (SPAdes) (version 2) | ecosystem: Environmental > Aquatic > Marine > Intertidal...
CGTGGTGTGGTGAGCCCGTATGGACATAATAGCCCTGGTGCTGCGCTTTGAGCGGTAAGGCATCAGCAAAATGGACGGTGATGGCATTCGCCGAATAGCGTTCTGCTTGATGGAGCCCGTCCGAAGCGAAAAATTGGCAGTTGGTCCCGACAAAAAGTCCATGTCGAAAAGCAAAATCCACGGCGCAGCGCGAACCATTGCCACACAAACTGCCTAGCCCTCCGTCCGCATTATAATAGTCCAGTTGAAAATCAGCGCCTGCACAATCCCATAGAATCATGAGGCCGTCCGCTCCAATTCCCGTGTGACGGGAGCACGCTTGGGCCACAAGGGTGGACTCCCAGAGTTGACGTTCACCTTTTCCACGAAGGAGAATGAAATCATTTCCCGTTCCGTGGTATTTTTCAAAGTGCTGAGCCATCTTGTAAAAGTAGGAAGTGGAACAGTTTTTGAAATTTGTCTTTGGAACTAAATCTAAAATCGATGAATCGTACAACTCTTCTCACTGTAGTGGCCGTCACAGGACTTAGTATCGCTGGCGGTTTTGTTGGTGCCTGGTCTTTTGCTTCCCAACAGGAGGCCGATGGTTGGTCTAATCCACAACATAGCCTGCGCACAGGCATGACCCAAGCGGTGGCAGGAATTAATACGTCGACTGACTTTTCTGCCGCGGCCGAAGAAGCTGTGCATTCGGTGGTCCACGTAAAAACTTCCGTTGAACAAGGCTACCAGATGTCTCCATTCAACCCTTTCCGCGATTTCTTTTTCGGCTTTGGGGATCAACCTCAAATGCCAGAAATGACGCCCCGATTGGTGCAAGCCTCTGGTTCGGGGGTGATCATTTCAGAGGATGGGTATATCGTGACCAATAACCACGTCGTCGACAAAGCAAAAGAAGTCCGCGTCTCACTCAATGACGGGCGTGAATTTGAAGCCACCGTGGTCGGCACGGATCCCACGACAGATTTGGCCGTGTTAAAAATTGACGCAAGCAAACTTCCCAGCCTGCCTTTTGGCAATAGTGATGAGGTTAAATTGGGCGAATGGGTCCTCGCGGTAGGCAATCCCTTCAATCTAACTTCAACGGTGACGGCAGGAATTATCTCGGCCAAGGGGCGCAGCATCAACATCATTGACAACCAATCGGCTATTGAGGCCTTCATTCAAACGGATGCGGCCGTCAATCCGGGCAATAGCGGGGGGGCATTAATCAACACGTCCGGAGAGTTGATTGGAATCAACACCGCGATTTCTACGCGTTCCGGCTCGTATGAAGGCTACTCATTCGCGGTCCCGGCGAATATTGCCCGCAAAGTCGTGGATGATATGCTCCGTTATGGGGTCGTTCAACGCGCATATCTCGGGGTCAATATTGCCGATGTAACGCCCGAATTAGCGAAAGAAATGAAGCTTGAAGCGACTCAAGGAGTCTACATTTCTGATGTCACTGACAATGGTGCGGCCAAAAAGGCCGGCATAGAAAAAGGGGATGTCATTGTAGGCGCTGGGGGTAAAACGATTAAGCGAAGCAGCGAATTACTTGAAGTCATTGGCAGCCGTCGTCCCGGGGACAAAGTCGATGTTACCATCTTGCGCTCCGGCAAGTCCAAAACCTTCCAAATTACCCTGCGCAACCGCGAAGGCAACACAGATGTACTCAAGAAGGAAGACATGGTGGCCATGAAAACCTTAGGGGCCACATTTGAAGCCTTAAGCACCGAAGATAAAGGACGCTATGGTCTGCGTTCCGGCGTGAAAATTACCGAGGTAGGCCAAGGAAAGATTGCGGATGCAGGGGTTCCTAAAGGTTTCATCCTGGTCAAGCTCAATAATTTGCCGGTTGCCTCCCAAGAAGATGTAGAGCGTATTCTGGGCAGCTTACAACCTGGGGATGGCGTGCTGCTCCAGGGGTACCGAGCAGACGGACGCCCGGATTACTTCGCTTTTGGCTACTAAGGCAAAATCCATCCCATGAAGCTCGTGAGCGCCCCTTCCATTTCGGGTGGGGCGTTTGCGTTTTATGCGCGTCCAAAGGAGCGCATCCAATGACTTAATGTGATTTTAACCATATCATTTTTGACCTAAAAAACTAATTTTTAGACACTTAGTACATAGAATATACAGACAAAGATCTTGGTCAGGGAAGGGGTCAGAAATACCTTTGTAGAACAACCTTTCAAACCCAAACCCTTGATGAATTCCTCCCTCGAAACGTACACACTTTCGGTCTCCGAACGTGTGAAAAACGAGAAGGCTGCCGCTGCTTTGATAAAAATCGTCGGTGACCTATTCTATGACCGCAATGTGCAGGTCGTACTCTACCGTCAACCCATGGTGGATCAACGCCCTTCAGAAATGCTGCAAGCACATGTCCATGGTTCCGTGATGGCCGGAGAAATGTTGGGTATCGACGACACCCTCGCCATGGCCCAAGCCCTCCTGGCAAGCAAAGTGCAAAACGCCAGCATTGATATAGGTCGCCTGGCTACGGAGTGGCGCCGTGAAGCCGGGGTATATCTCGAGCGCAAAAAGTTTCTCGAGGTCAAACTCAAACGTTATGCGAATGGAGAGAATCCAAATTCGAGCCCAGTCGATGTGGTGCTCTATGGCTTTGGACGAATTGGGCGATTGGTTGCCCGTGAGCTCATCGCCCAAGAAGGACGCGGGACCCAATTGCGCCTTCGCGCGATCGTAGCCCGTGGTTCCGACCCCATCAGTCTAGAAAAACGTGCCTCCCTCCTCCGCGTGGACTCTATCCATGGCTCTTTCCCCGGGACAGTCGATGTTGACCATGACAGTCAAAAACTCATTATCAACGGGCGTCCCGTCGCGATCATTTCTGCGAATCAGCCTGAAGAGATTAACTACCAAGATTACGGGATTGAGCATGCCTTAGTGATCGACAATACAGGGGCATTCCGAGATAAAGAGGCCCTAGCTCGGCATCAGGCCTGTCCAGGGGTTTCCAAAGTCCTATTAACGGCCCCCGGCAAAGGAGTGCCCAATGTGGTGTTTGGCGTAAATCATGAAGACATAGATCGTCATGAGAGCATTCAGTCCGCAGCCTCCTGTACGACGAATGCGATTGCCCCCGTCTTGAAGGTCATGAATGACCACTTTGGCATTGTACAAGGTCATATTGAAACCATTCATGCCTACACCAACGACCAAAACTTGGTGGACAACATGCACAAAAAATATCGACGTGGACGTGCCGCAGCCCTCAATATGGTCATCACAGAAACCGGGGCGGGTCAAGCTGTCGACAAAGCGATTCCAGGGTTGGGCGCTAAGTTGACCAGCAATGCGATTCGCGTGCCGGTCCCGAATGGCTCCCTTGCGATCCTCAAATTGAATCTCGAAAAGAAAACCGATCGAGATAGCATCAATGCAGCCCTGAAAGCGGCGGCATTCTCCGGTCCATTGGTGCAGCAAATCAAATATTCAGTGAGCCCTGAGCTCGTGAGTAGCGATATCGTCGGGGATAGCTGTTGCTCGATTTTTGACAGTGAAGCCACCTTGATTCACAGCGATGGAACATCAGCCGTACTCTATGTTTGGTATGATAACGAATACGGATATACGCGCCAGGTGATGCGCTTAGCCAAGCACATGGCCGGAGTGCGCCGAAAGACGTACTACTAAAAAGTCTACGGGTCCACTCGAAACACTTTTTTTACCTCCGTATCTTCGCGCGACGATGACCCCTCACTGGCTCGAACGCACTGAATTGCTTATGGGACCGGACGCCCTTGAACGGCTGTCTAAGGCCCATGTATTGGTCGTTGGGTTAGGGGGTGTTGGCAGCTTTGCTGTGGAGTTCTTGACGCGAGCAGGCGTTGGCACTTTGACGATTGTCGATGGCGATGTGGTGGACCCCACCAACCGGAATCGGCAGTTGCAAGCGCTGGCTTCGACGCAGGGCCAAAAGAAAGCCGCACTCATGGAGGCACGCATGCGGGATATCAACCCAGATGTCGTGGTACATGCCCATGCAGAGTTCATGACGCCAGAAGCAATGCGTGCCCTGGTGAAGCAGGGCTCCTATGATTTTGCGCTAGACTGCATTGATAGTGTGCAGCCAAAACTGAACTTTATTGTCACGGCCCTCGAAGCGAATCTTCCCTTCATTTCTTCCATGGGCGCTGGAGGGAGATTAGACCCGAGTAAAATTCAAATCGCCAAACTCGAACGGAGCTACAATTGTCCTTTTGCGAAACACATTCGTAAACGATTAGCCCAGGAATACCGCATTCGAAAGGGGTTTCCTGTGGTCTTTAGCCACGAGCTGGCAAACAAAGATTCAGTCCGACTGACAGATGGAAGCAATTTTAAAAAGTCCTTTTACGGCACCTCTGCATGGATTCCGGCCGCTTTTGGCCTGCATGCGGCTTCTTATGCCGTCCGTAAACTCAGTGGCCTGATTTAGGCGTTTGAATCCTCCCCTGCTGGCAGCTCATCCAAAATGCTAGCCAAGAGCGACTTTGAACTATTGATGCACTCTTCAAGCGCAATCATAGTTTCGGTATTCGTCACCCCAGGAATGTCAGAAATTTGAAAGATGATCTGCTTCGCATGTTTCGTGTCTTGGCAGCGAATCTTGGCAAAGATTCCAAATCGACCCGTGGCAATATGCGCCACCGTTACTTCAGGAATGACCTTTAGGGCCTCAATGACATCGTGGGTACTGGAAGTCTTGCTGAGGTAGATTCCGACAAAGGCGATGAAACTATAGCCCAGGACATCGTAATCCAATTGAAGGCTAGCCCCACGGATGATGCCGGCCTTTTCCATTTTTTTAACGCGCACATGAACTGTACCGGGAGAAACCTGAAGATCTTTCGCAATATCTGTATACGTCTTGCGGGCATCTTCAAGGAGATGCCGTAGAATTTCTTTGTCTGTACGGTCCAGTTTATGTTGCATGTTTTAGACTTTATTTCCCTTCCAAAAAGGTAAGGAAACCACTACTGCCTGCAAAAGCTTACCGCGAACTTCGACATAAATCGTACTGCCGGGGCTTGCTAACTCCGAAGGCACATAGCCCATGCCAATGGCCTTTCCAACAGACGGAGCCATGGTTCCGCTGGTTACGATGCCAATGGGGGTACCCGTGGCATCTGTGATAGGGTAATCATGGCGAGGTACGCCACGGTCGATCAACTCAAATCCAACCAATTTTCTGCGAGGTCCCGCTTCTTTTTGCGCTTTGAGGTTATCCGAGTTCGTGAATTCTTTGGTGAATTTGGTAATCCAGCCTAGACCTGCCTCCAAGGGGGAGGTTTCGTCATTAATGTCATTGCCGTACAAGCAAAAGCCCATCTCCAATCGCAAGGTGTCGCGCGCTCCAAGCCCCACGGGCACAATGCCCAGGCCAGAGCCATTCTGAAAGATTGCCTGCCAAATCGCAGGAGCTGCCGCATTAGGCATGTAGATTTCAAATCCGCCCGCCCCGGTATAGCCGGTGGCCGAGATGAGAATATTCTCCACGCCGGCAAAACTGCCCACTCCAAAAGTGTAGTAGGTCATGGAATCTAGATCAACTTCGGTAAGGGATTGAAGTGCCTTTACGGCCAAAGGACCTTGCACTGCGAGCAACGAGGTTGCCGCAGATTCGTCGCGCATTTGAACGTCAAAACTTCCCAGATGCGCCTGCAGCCAGGCCCAATCTTTGGCCATGTTGGAAGCATTGACAACCAACAAATATTTCTGCGCATCGAAGCAATACACGAGAAGGTCATCGACAATTCCCCCTTGGTCGTTGGGCAAGCAGGAGTATTGCACCTTGCCGCTATGCAATTTGGCCACATCATTGGAGGTCACAGACTGTAAAAATGCCAAAGCATCTGGCCCTTCCACGTAAAACTCCCCCATGTGAGAAACATCAAAGACCCCTACCCCATTTCGCACGGCGTGATGCTCTACGCTCACCCCTTCGTATTGAACAGGCATGCGGTATCCCGCAAAAGGGACCATTTTGGCGCCGAGGGCGTCATGAACGGCATTAAGGGCCGTGAGTTGGAGTGTTTCCTGTGATTCCATGGGGCAAAGTTCGGGGTGAATGTCCTCTACTTGGCTCGGCTGCAATGAATTATTTCGGGCTTTTAGCCATGAATGCGTTCCCCGTTGGTAAAGTCCTGCATGAGGCCCGCTTCAAATGCGAGCAGAGACTTCCAAAGGTCATCCACCGGGGCTCGCCCTCCATATTGACGCGCATAGCCCAAAAACAAAGTATAATGGTTGGCCTCAGACACCATCAGTCGGTCATAAAATTGAGACAATTCCGGATCCTTGATATTCTGCGAAAGAACTTTGAATCGTTCACAGCTCCGAGCTTCAATCAGGGCACAAACCAAAAGTCGATGCACTAAACGCAACATCCGATCGCCAGTTTTCGGAAAAAACTGGCTCACGGCCTGAACGTATGCATCCTTGCGCTCGCGACCCAAAACCAGCCCGCGTTCAACAATTCGTTTGTGCACCATTTCGAAATGGCTCATTTCCTCGCGCGCTAACGCGGCCATGTCAGTCACCAAATCGCTGAGTTCAGGGTAGGTAATCATGAGCGAAATAGCGGTAGAAGCCGCCTTTTGCTCACAGTAGGCATGGTCCGTTAGGATGGCCTCAATCTGTTCTTCCGCTGCATCCGCCCAGCGGGGGTCCGTAGGGAGCTGTAGTCCAAGCATCATAGCGTCAAAGATACCGGCATTTTAACGACCTTGGCGGCATGATTTGGCGCTGGAGATGGTCCTACCCCTTTATTGTCGCAGCGATTTTTATCGGCTCGCCATCTGAGCCCCTCGATTTTATTCGGACCGCACAATGGGATCAAAACGACCGTCGAGACAATGGAACCGTCCGTATTGCCTTTGTGCCTGATGCGGGTTGCTTGGATGTGGTCGACGGGAAGCTACAAGGCTATGAATACGCTTTACTCGACGCTTGGGAAGAGGCCATTCCGCAAAAGGTTGAATGGCTCTTCGCCCGCAGTGCACTGGAAGCCCTCGCCTGGGTGGAAGTTGGACGGGCAGATTTGGCCGCGGGAAACATCCCAGGAATGGAACGCCCTGGCATGCTCGCTTCGGATCCTATTCGCGAATTCACCTGGGTGCGGTATGGGCAATCAGATAGCCTTCGCTACCTCAATGAATACCCCAAGCTCCCACAATTTCTTCTCGAATCGGATAGCCTCCCATTGGCCATTCAAGCAATGACCATGTGGCGGCAAATGTCCGTGGAAGCAACGGGCTGGCTCATCCCCGATGTGTTTTTACCCGCCCTCCAGGCGCAATCCACGGAAGCACGAAGCGTTGAGGCGATCAGTGCGGGTTCCTTCTGTTGGATGAGTCGCGAAAAAGACAGTTTACTCCTTCACTCGGTCAATGATTTCTTGGCAAGCCGCAAAGCGAAACGAATACGGGGCTTCTACGGCCGCCCAGGCTACCATGATGACTGGCTTAAGCCCATCCAGCTCTCGCCCTACGATCGGTACTTCCAAAATTCAAATCAATTTGATCGGTATACGCTGACCGCTTTGGCCTTTGTGGAGAGTCGCTTTCGGAGTGACATCATCTCCCCTGCCGGCGCGATAGGCGTCATGCAGCTCATTCCCAACACCGCGGCGAGACTAGGGATTGAGCCTCACGAACTTTTTGAACCAAAGCAAAACATCCAAGCAGGACTAAAATATTTGCGCTTCCTCGATCAATTTTGGAAGCAACGCGGGGTAGCAAAAGAGCATCGACTACCCTTTATTCTCGCATCCTACAATACGGGACCTACCCCCATCGCCCGGGCCGCTGACCAGGCCGCCAAGAAGGGTTGGGATCCAAATTACTGGACGGGCAATGTCGATCAAGTGGCTAAAGGTCCGGGGGCGCACTATGCACGAAAGACGCTCCGCTTGGCCACGTTTTATCGAGGCTACGTCGAAGCCATCGACCGGGCTAAGGCCACCAAGCCCATGGCAAACGCCCTATTGGCACTGCAATAATTTACCTAAAACTGGAAGTAAATAAAGGGCTGGCTATCGGCCGAGAGGGACTGATAGATGGTCACTACCGCGAGAAAGGCAACCACAAGCTGCCAACCTAAGGGTGCTTGGGCAAACAACTCCCGATACCGATTCTTCCAGCGGCTGGGAATCCAATGAATAAGGTAACCCAAGACCATCACGCTGAGTGGTCGCCAAAATCCAATGAGGATATCGCCTGCAATGTTCAAATCCATCGCCGTCCATGTTCTCGTGAGGATACTCAAGGCTTCGTCCCAACCCGGTGCACGGAACCAGGCCCGTGTCAAGGTGATAAAGAGCAACGTACTCGCCAATCCAAAGGCCTTTCCTACCCAGGAATTCCGTGGGCTCCAGGGACGGATTTTGGCCCAAAGCTTATAAATGACCAGTCCCAGTCCATTTAGGCCACCCCATGTGACAAAATTCCACGAAGAGCCATGCCAAAATCCCCCCAAAAGCATCGTAAGCATGACGTTAATGTTGGTATTCAGCCAGCGTCGGAAGGGAGCCCAGAATCGACTCAAAAGGAAAATAAACAGGATCACACCCGCTAGTGAAACCGGGACCAAAAAGGACTCAGCCATCATGCTAATGACGAACAAGGCCAAGAAAACGATCGTATAAGAGGCAAAGGAGCCCTGTCGATTGCCCCCCAAGGGGATGTACAAATAATCCCGTAGCCACGTGCTCAAGGAAATGTGCCAGCGACGCCAAAAATCTGAAACAGATAGCGCCTTATAGGGGGAATTAAAATTCTTGGTGAGCGTAAAGCCCATCAACATGGCCACCCCTATGGCCACATCCGTATACCCACTGAAATCCGCATAGACCTGTAAGGAATATGCAAACAAAGCGAGGAGGCACTCCAATCCACTATACAGCGTAGGCTGGGCAAACACGCGGTCGGCAAAGTTGCTTGCGATGTAGTCCGCAAGGATGAGTTTTTTGAGCAACCCATTCAGGATCCAGAAAAAAGCGAGTCCAAATGCGGCCTTGCTTAATTCATATTTCTTGTACAGTTGTGGGATGAACTCCGAGGCGCGTACAATGGGGCCAGCGACTAATTGCGGGAAAAAGCTGACATAAAATCCAAAGTCCAAAATGCGCCGCACGGGCTCGATCTGCCGACGGTAAATATCAATGGTATAGCTCATGCACTGGAACGTGTAGAAGGATATTCCCACCGGCAGCAGAATGCGATCTTCAACGAAATCCGTACCCAAGTACGCATTGCTCCACAAGGCATAATGTGGCACAGGCTCCCACAGCAGACCAAATCCATCCGCCAAAAATTGTGCGAAGAAATACGGGTATTTGAAATAGAATAAGACCGAAAGATTGGTGACCACCGAAACGGCCACCCAGGCCTTTCGCTTCCACTCGGTTTGGCTGCGATAAAGCCACGCCCCAACATAATAATCGACGGTAGTCGAAAAGAGCAAGAGCAAAAAGAAGCCCCCACTGGTTTTGTAATAGAAGTATAGGGAAACCAGAAAGAGGAAGGCATTCCGCATGGCCATCTTGCGATGGACCAATTGGTACACCGCCAAAACGATGGCAAAGAACACCCAGAAGCCTATCTCAGTGAAGATGATCGGCTGCTTGGCACTAAAGGACAGCCAAACGGGTAGTTGGTGGAGGAGCCAATCCATCATGGGGCATCACTTTTTGAAAGGTCCACAGGAAAGAACGCATCGTAGCGTGCGAGGTACCAGTCCGCGAGCGCTTCAGCGAGCCAATCAGCCTGAAGCGCATAGCCAGCGCGCGTCATGTGAATCCCGTCGCGCGCTGCCCACCCCTGTCGAATCCAGTACGCCATGGATCGCGGGCCACCCATCAAATGGTAAAAGTCATGAACTGCGGCCCCATTCCGCTTGGCTAGGCGCATCATACAGCGATACACGACGTCTCCATGGGGATTATAGCGTCCTTTATAATAACTGTCATTGTTCGTAAGAAAGACAAAGGCACAGGCCGGATTTACTTGCCTTGTCCACGTCATGAGACTGTCATAATTGGCTTCGAACTCGGTAGAATCAAATCGACCCACGGCCTTGTAGGCATCATTGATACCCAACCCAAAAATCATCACATCTGGAGGAAAGGCAGCCAATTGATCCCGGTATCGCTCGCATTTCAAGAAGGAATGGGTGGCGGCCCCATTGGCCCCCAGGGCGTGATAACGCAAGCCTATGGCATCACTCATCACCTGGATCCCCTCGAGGGAAAAATAGTTTTGGTCCGGATGGGAACGATACAAGTGAAAAGCTACCGTGTCTTGAGCTTCGTGGTAATAGGCTTCACAAGCTTGCAGCTCCGAATTGTACCAAACGGTATCGGGACCACCATCAAAGACCACCCCATAGGAGGAATCGCTCGGCGCGGCAAACACGCGGAGGTGATGGAATTGGAAAGGGTCTTCGGTATGATGAATTTTTACCTGAACCGTACTATCTCTGGTCCAAGCTCGAATACCCGCAACCCCCCAAGGTCCCTCATGACTGGGAACAGAGCATCGCTGCCCAGTCCATGAGTCCAGCTGATTGGTCCAAACCTTGTAACTCGGTGGATTATTGGTTCGGGCCAAGGTGAACGGGAAAAAGAACCCTCGCTCCCCAGCTAATCCAGGGGCCAGACTTTGTAAATGATAGCGAATCGCATCGGTGAGCAGCCCTGCTTGAACGTGAGATCCGCCGACATGAACGAGGTTGATCTCTTCCTTTCCTTCGAAGACCAACGCATCCATCTTTCTGAAAAATGGGAGGAAGGCCGAATCCCCATCGGGAAAGAGCAGCACATTTTCACCCGCTGGAATCGGAGCTGGATTCGGCAGGGCACGCACAGAAATAGGCTGCGCATGGATGGTCCAAGAGACCAAGAGGCCCAACAACAGGCCATTCCGGCGTGGGCCCATCCAGGGCAGTGTACGGAGCCTATTCATGGCGCTTCAATTCATCTTGTAAGGAGGTGACTAAGGCCTGGGCAACCTTTTTTGCCCCACGTGGAGTAAAGTGAATGTGGTCTGGACCCGCCAAGGGAGGGTTTTGCCCTACCCAATCAACCATTCCTCCAGGGCCTCCCATGAATTCCATCACATCAAAAAAGCCGGCTCCTTCGGCAAAAGCGGCAGCCTTCAGGGTGTTTCGAACTTCCTCTACAAAGGGATAGCTGTGCCATTCCAACCCGTCTTTCACGGCCATATCGCTTGGTCCTACAACGAGAATATTCGCTCCGGGCAACGCCTCTTGAAAGAGTCTTATTTGGCGTCGGAAAGCATCTCCGTAGCGATGCACGGCTTCTTTGCTCTTGAAATAGGGCACCGCGTTTCCGCCAAATTGCAAAATCACCAAGCCCACGGGTTCCCGTTGTAGCGAGGCCATAAAATGCGTTCGATCCATTCGAGTAAAGCTCAAACCATCCGCACCGCGCATACCCACATTGTCCACGCGTACGCCAGAAACCCCATCCATCGAAAGACCATACCAGTCTGGACTCGCCCCACGGAATTCCAAGGACAAGGATTTCACCGCTTGGGTTGCCGTCGCGGTCAAAGCACCAGGGCGAGCATTGGAATCGAGGTAGTCGATTTTCCAGAGGCTATCGTTGGCATACCAACGAATCTCAACCGGTCCCCGCGAGGGGCCGTGAAGTAAGCTGAAGGAACGACTGCGTCGTGCACGAGCCGGTCCATAGGTCCTAGGACTAAAGCGAATTTTGGCATCAGGCCCAGCCCCTGCAAGTTCACTGTACCGATGTGAAATACCTCGTGGCCCATATTGATTGCTTGGACTCTTGTCGTTGGCTCGGCCGAAACTCACCATGCGCGTCCATTGCCCCTCTGCGTTGTGCGCCACTGAAGCCATTGGCACAAAGGGTACCACAGGTTGAATGCCCGGTCCCTCACCCCCATACAAGGATTGCAGAGATTCACGCAAATCGCCGGTAATCCGATCCCCTTCTATTTGCGAATCACCAAAGTGGAGAATCCGCAAGATCCCTCCATCGCTCAGTTGCTGCAATGCGCGTGCTAGCTTAGCCATTCCCAAGCTGTCCGAAGGAGCGAATTGAATCGCCCCAATGCCCGGTTTTGGCCGACGCAGAACAGCCTCCTTGGGCAAGGTATCCGCTAAAGCGAAGGCCTCGATGGAGTCCGCTACGTGTTGGGCCCAGGCTTTTTCCCTTTCCTCTTCCGCCCAATCTTCCCAGGGATGCCACGTGGGGAAGCGCCAAGTCACGGAAGGGCTCAGTGAATATTCTGGGGTTGGGTTCACATAGGCCAAGCCGCCAAAAATCAGGAGAACCGATAGGATAAATGCCGCTGTGACCCATGGGGGACGGTTTTCTACTCCCATCGATCACAAAGGGATTTGAAGGATTTGGCCTACATAAATCGTCTCTTTCCCCCCATTGGCCTCAATGAGTGAAGCGAGGGAGTGCTGCGGAAAGCGCTGATGAATTTTCCAAAGTGAATCGCCTGGACGCACGGTATAGCGCTCAAACTGTGGAATGGAGGCCAAGTTCGGCCCCTCCTCCCGCTTCTGGGCGGATATAGGCGAGTCATAGCTCGCACGAATCGCCAAGCTGGGATTGGATTTCGCTTGTTCCACCGTGAGGCATTGCAGAGCCAATTCGGTTTCATTTTGTCGCCGGACATAGGCTGGCCCCAACATTAAGGCCAAATCGGCCAACGCGGAGTCCCCCATCACACAATAGTAATCCAGCCAAAGGTGCTCCGCTACGTGAAATGAGAGCGCTGAATCTTGAAATGCCTCCACCGGATAACCAAACTTTGCGACGGCTACCGGGTGCAGGCCATATGGACCGACAAATTGCACCGCACTATTTGGGTTGCCCTCTTGGCCATGTTGCCAAAGCATTTGCGTACCCCGAATCAGGCTGGGATAATAGTAAATCGGCTGCACTGCTTGGGCGGAAACCGACAAGAAGAGAAGCAAAATCAAGCTCGCAGGACGCATAGATCAAATGTAAAAGGTCTGTAGGTGCAATGAAATGCAGAGCGCCACAACTTTTCAACGATGTTACTCCCTGTTTCGTCTGTCAAATTTTCACGAACTTTCCAAAAATCCTATCCCACCATGACTACATTTTTTAAATGGACCACCGTGTGTTCTTTCTTGTTAATCCTAAGTGCCTGCGGAGCCTTATTTGCGCCAAAAACAGAAACGACCGCGGCGAGTAATTTATCAGACTCGGCCTTGCAAGCCAAATTCCCAGGGTACACGTTGACTGAATACCAAGCAGGTGAAGCACTGTACCAAACTCAATGCAACCGTTGTCATACACTCCACCCGGCGTCCATTCTGAATGAAGAACAATGGACCGCCATCATCCCCAACATGGCCCGCAAGGCGAACCAAAAATCAGGAGGAGAGGTGGTTACCAAGTCCGGCGAACAAGCCATATTCCGCTACCTCTTCGCGCAAGGCATGGCCATAGAAGGGGACGGGCATCACCACTGATATCGAGGGTATTAAATAAAAAAAGCCCGGCATTTCTGCTGGGCTTTTTCGTTGGGTGGAAGATGGGTCTCGAACCCACGACCTCCTGAACCACAATCAGGCGCTCTAACCTACTGAGCTACAACCACCATTTGGGTCGGCAAATATACACTACACCATGCACCGTGCAAATAGGGTATCCATATGTTTTAACGAGAAATTGGGTGTACTTTAACTTCGTTAATACCACATCCTAGATCAGATGAAGCAAACTATACTCCGACGAAGCGCCCTAGGCCTGTGCGCTATGCTACTTTCACTGACTAGTATGCAGGCACAAACGATCCCAAGCAATGCCTTGCATTTTGATGGGACCGATGATTATGTTGTCACCACTCATCAAGGAGCTAGTGGCAACTCGGCCCGCTCGGTAGAGGCCTGGATACGGACCACGGCGAATTGCATCCCTGGCGCAGGGGGAGGAATCCAACAAACCATTGTTGACTGGGGTGTCTTTGCCACAGGTGCTCGATTCACCTTCAACTTGCTTTGGGCCAATGCCCCGCGCATTGAAGTGGGCGGGAACGGACTCAGTGGCGTCAAGGCGGTCAATGACGGCTATTGGCATCATGTTGCGGTTACCTATGACCCCAATGCGACAAATCAATACAAGATTTATGTTGATGGGCAACTGGATGCGCAAGGTAATCTGACCGTCTCCACCAATACGTCGACAGGCACCTACGTTCAGATAGGGAAACGCGTCGATGGGAACAATCCTTTTACTGGGGAAATGGACGAAGTGCGTATTTGGAATACAGCCCGCACGGCAGCCCAAATTGCTGCGAATTACACCAAGGAGTTATGTAGCCCTCCAATTACTTTAGTCGCGTATTACCAGGCGAATCAAGGAATTGCTTCCGGGAACAATTCCGCCATTTCGACCTTGACCGATGCCGTGGGCAATCAGCACGGCACCTTGTACAACTTCGCATTGACGGGAAGTAGCTCCAATTTTGTGGCAGGAGTGAGTCTCTCTGGAGGAAAAGACACGACGGTGAGTGCCTCTGCATGTAGTTCCTTTACCGACCCGCTGGGCACAACCTACACAAGCAGTGGCACCTACGCGTATGCCTACACGATGGCCAACGGGTGCGACTCAACGATTTACTTGCAACTCACCATTGACACGGTCGAAACGGGCGTGACTCAAAGTGGCACGTTGCAAACGATGAATATCCTGACGGCTGATGCGAGCAATGCGACCTACCAATGGATCGATTGCGGGAATGGCGGAGCCTCCATTTCTGGCGCTACGAGTCAAACGTATACCGCTACAGCCAATGGCAGCTACGCGGTCATTGTGACCCAAAACGGCTGCACAGATACTTCCACTTGCTACACGGTAGCGGGCATCAGCCTGCGCGAGGCTAGCCCCGTGGAAATCAAACTCATGCCGAACCCTTCCAAAGGCACTTTCTCCGTGGATTTGGGCCAAACGGCGGCCAAGGTTACGGTAGAGATTTGGGACGTCATGGGGCGCAGAGTGTACCAAAAGTCCGCCGAGAACCTGCAGCGCATTCCAATTCAAGCTAAGCTTTCTCCAGGGGTATATCTGGTGAAAATCCAGGCAAACGGTCAAAGTGTGACCCGTCGGATGGTGGTAGAGTGATCACTGGAGCCGACCTTTGAAGGATGAGCTCCGTTATTCACATTGCACGTATGTGGCCCACGGCCAAGGATCCGCAGCACGGAAGTTTCGTCGTTGCGCACCTCCGTTCGCTCGCCCCCCATGTACAGCAACGCGTGGTGATTTGGGATGGTCAGGGAGCCGGAGGGCATCTTTTCACCGAGGAATTCCAATTGCATGCCCCAAGCACGGATGGCTTTCGCGCTAAATGGCGCCTGCTAAAAACACTTTTATCCGAAGACCAACCCCACGTGGTGCACGTCCATGGTGCGGGAAAGGATACGGCGCTCGCCTTTTTACTCATCCACATGCTCTATGGTTCGCGCATCCGGCGTGTCGTCACGGAGCATCAAAGTCAATGGGCGGATCACCCATCATCAGGAGCCATTTGGACGTTGCGCTTTGCGCACGTGCGGACAGCCGTTTCCGCATGGTTAGCGGGCTTGATGCAGCCGCACAGTGCGGGGGCAGCGATTCAAGTTATTCCCAATAGTTTGACTCCGCCCACAATTCCTGTAGAACGCAGTGAGGCGACGCATCGACGCTACCTATGGGTGGGCGACCTGACACCGCTTAAAGGGCTACAACAGCTATTAGAGGCTTGGGAAGTTCACCATTTGCGCTATCCAGGGGATACCCTGACGTTGGTGGGCGGCACCCAAGCGCAAGGAATCCATTCTGACCATGTGCCCCGTGGAGCCATCTATGTTGGACCTGCGACCCCCAATGAGGTCCACCAGCGCATGCTGCATCACGACATACTCCTGGTAAATAGTTCACGAGAAACCTTTAGCATGGTCATAGGCGAAGCCATAGAACGTGGAATGGCTGTGCTATGCACCCCGATTCCCGGGCCACAGAGTGTATACACGGAAGCGGGAATCACGTATCGCAAAGACCATAGCCTTGAAGACCTCATTCATCACCTCGCCATAGCGGAAAAATGGAGTGATGCCCCCCTACAAATGAACCGATTCCGAAGCGAGGTGATCGCTAAGGATATTGTGGCGCTTTACACACCAACCAAAAAATAGTCGGAGTTATCGAAGGTCCGAAAGCAAGTCCACTCCAGGGCGGCGCTCCACGATGAAACCTTCTGCGTGGCTTACTCCCATAATCCTGCCCCATTCACGGGCGCGCGATTCAATGCTATCCAGAAAGCCTTTAGAGGAAATCACTGTTTCTGGCTCTTGGCTTGCGGGGTCAAAAAACTGCGAACTATGGGCCAAAATGCTTTGCATTTTCACTTCCATGTAGCCAGAGATATCCACCGAAAAATCTGGAACCAAATCGTAAAACTGGATATAATGGTACAGATGAGCGGGGCGAAATGCCTCCTGCTCTTGCCCTTCCCACTGACTTTCGATCGCACGAAGGCCCGATTTGAAAACAGCATCCACGACAAGATTGGACGCATGCCCATGATCAGGATGACGATCCCGTGGCGCTGTGCAGAGCACAATCCGGGGGCGCAAGGCTCTGAGAAACGGTATCAAGGCCCGTTGATTGGCTTCGGAATTTTCGAGAAAACCGTCCCGCAAGCCCACATTGTATCGGGCCGAAACCCCTAAAATCTGCGCCGCATGTATGGCTTCTTGGTCGCGCAGCTCCGCAGTGCCCCGCGTCCCCATTTCTCCACGCGTCAAGTCCAAAATAGCCACCCGATCTCCCTGAGCTACATGCTTAGCCAAGGTTCCACCACAGCCCAGCTCGACATCGTCTGGATGTGCTCCAATGGCAAGGATATCTATTGTGGGCAGTTGAGACATGACGTAATTCGTAACGCGATGAGCTTATTGAACTCCTGCGAATTGCTTGATGTCTTTGCTCAATGGAGAGGTAGTCATCAAGTAGGACGCAGACCATTGCCCTTCTTCATTCACAGCGAATTTGCAAAAATTCCAGCGCACGTTGGCGTTGCTGTTGCCATTCTGATCCTTTTGCGTCAACCACTGATATACTGGATGCACGTGCTCCCCTTTGATCGACACTTTTTCCATCATTTGGAACGTGACACCGTAGTTCTTGCTGCAAAATGACTTGATGTCATCGGCCGACCCAGATTCTTGGTTACCAAAATCGTTGCATGGGAAACCTAGAATGATGAACTCTTCGTGATTGGACTGATCCCAAAGCGCTTGTAAGTCTTTGTACTGGGGGGTAAATCCACATTCCGAGGCGGTATTCACAATCAGCACCCGCTTGCCACGCAATTGCTCAAAGTCAAAAGTCTCGCCATCTAGCGTCTGAGCAGAAAGACTGTAAAAGTCCACGGCACCATGGACAGGCTGTGCCACACTGTGGCCACAACCGAGAAGCATACCGAGTAATCCCATGGCAAAAAAAGTAAAGGTCTTTTTCATGTTTAAACAAATATACGGCTGATTTATCCAGCCATTCCACTTGTTAACCGCAAATGGCCTGGCTAAGTTCAGCCCAGCCCTACCTTTGTGCCGTGATTCGTCCTCAAGCTATCCGTCAAATGCTTCGTTGGGAGTGGGAATTGGAATACCGCCGATCCAATGGCTGGTTCCTACCCGTCCTCTTTGCGGCCATGGTAGCGTATTTATGTTCCCTCCTAGTGCGAGAGCCCAGCCCTACCGTGTGGCTGGCATTGCTTTGGATGACCATTGTCTTCAGCGCCTTGCAGACTGCCAGCCGCAGTTTCTCCGCAAGTGCGGGTCAATGGCTCTATCTAAACCAGATTGTACAACCCATCGAATTGCTTTTGGGTAAAACCATGAGCACCGCGGGAAGCAGCCTCTTGGTCACCTGGACTGGCCTGTTACTCTTTGGCCTCTGGCTAGGCTGGCCGCACATTCCAGAAACGGATGCCTCCGTGGCTACCTGGCCTTTTCTTGTGAGTATTTCCTTGGGTGCTATAGCCATTTCGGCCACATTGAGTTTCACCGCGGCGTTAGCGTCCAAGATGGACCGGGGCACCGGGATGATGGCGATTTTGAGCCTTCCACTTTTATTGCCAACCCTCTTGGTCTCGATGCGGGCGAGCAAATTGGCCCTGTTGGGCGAAACACCTCTCGTTTTATACCCGAATTGGGCGGGAGAAATTCTCATGGCGGCCATTCCATTAGCCCTCGGCGGGCTGCTCTTTCCGTACCTTTGGCGCTCCTGATGAAAGCTTGGAAAATTCTTGCCATAGTGCTAGTGGGCTACTCCCTCTATGCCGGTCTCATGTTTGACGTGCCGCGGCTCGTCATCTTGAACGAAACCATCCGAAACCTCTATTTCCACGTTCCGATGTGGTTCAGCATGATTGCGCTTCTAGGCGGCTCTCTTGCCTATTCATTCCGTTTTTTACGCTCTGGCACTGAAGGTCAACCATCGAACCTCGATCGGGATAATCAGGCGCGTTCTTTTGCTGAAGTTGCCATGGTATTTGCCATGCTCGGGCTCTTTACCGGGATGATTTGGGCCAAAGCAACCTGGGGGGCTTACTGGACGGCCGACCCCAAGCTGCAAGGCACGGCCGTAACCTTGTTGATCTATGCGGCTTACTTCATTTTGCGCACCAGCATCGATGATCCAGAAAAACGGGCTCGTCTTGCGGCAGTGTATAATGTTTTTGCGTTTGTCTTAATGATTGTCTTCATCGGGATTCTTCCCCGAATGACTGATTCCCTGCATCCAGGGAATGGTGGAAATCCCGCCTTTGGAAATTATGATTTAGACAATGGAATGCGGATGGTATTCTACCCGGCCGTTCTGGGATGGATTCTCATGGGATGGTGGATCGCCACCCTTCGCGTCCGGCTCGAGCGCCTGCGTTACCGAAACAATCACTAACCATGAACACATTTTTACAAGCTCCCCCCGCTGAAATGGCCGATATCTTTCGTTCTGAAGGAAAGATGTTGGTCGTTCTCGTCGTTTTGGGAATCGTTTTTGTTGGATTGGTCGCCTATCTCATTTGGATGGATCGACGGATCAAAAAATTGGAGCAAAAGCCATGAAGCGCAGTTCCATCATCCTTCTCGCGGTCGTAGCGATTTTGATTGGGGCCCTGTTGGTTACACTCCAGGATGCCAGCGTCTACGCTACGTTCACCATGGCCAAAAAACAGCAACCTGAAACCGTGACGGTCGTCGCAGTTTTGGATTTAGAAAAGCCCATGGATTTTCAAGCGGAAAGCTCATTACTCACCTTCACCGCTTTGGACAAGGAAGGAGTCGCTTCGACGGTTATTTACAACCAGCCCAAGCCAACCGACTTTGAGCGCAGTGAAGAAATCACCCTCACAGGTCACTACAAAGACGACGCGTTCATCGCGACCGAAATCCTCATGAAATGTCCATCCAAATACACGGATGGCGAAGGCGTCGTTGCGGATGGCACCTATACCCAAACCCAGCCTGCGCCCTAATGCAATACCTCGGAGAACATCACCTTTGGTCCCTCGCCGGGCGCTTGTTTGTCGCCCTTTCCTTTGCAGGGGCATTCGTTGCTGCGTTTTTTTATGGGTTGCAGGTTTTTCGGTCTCCAGCTGCGCGCGAAGAGCGCCCTGTTCATTCCCTTCGCACGGCTGGTCGATGGGCCTTTGGACTGCATAGCCTCGGGGTTTTAGGCACCATCGGAGTGCTCTTTGCGGCGCTGTTCAATCACTGGTTTGAATTCGATTATGTCTGGCGCCACAGTTCGCTCGATATGCCGCTCGAATACATCGCTTCCTGTTTTTGGGAAGGTCAAGAAGGAAGCTTCCTGCTTTGGCTGACCTGGCATATGATTCTCGGATGGGTTCTCATCAAGACCGCCAAAACATGGGAATATGGTACGCTCTTCGGATTGGCCATCGTTCAGTTATTTCTAGCCTCCATGCTACTTGGGGTGTACTTCGGCGAGGTAAAGCTCGGCTCCTCCCCTTTCGTGCTCATTCGCGAACTCCCTGAAAATATAGGACTGCCATGGACCGAATTCAGGGACTACTTAATGCGCATTCCCGCTTTCCGCGATGGGCAGGGCCTCAACCCTTTGCTTCAAAACTATTGGATGGTCATCCATCCACCGACCTTATTCTTGGGCTTTGCTTCGGTCACCATTCCTTTCCTTTTTGCCATCACGGCATTAATTGAGAAGCGCTACACGGACTGGGTTCTGCCCGCGCTACCCTGGACCTTCTTTGGTGTAGCGATTTTGGGAACCGGAGTCCTCATGGGCGGCGCGTGGGCCTACGAAGCCTTGAGTTTCGGCGGATTTTGGGCCTGGGATCCAGTAGAAAACTCTTCCCTCGTCCCATGGCTTACCCTGGTGGCCACTGGACATTTGATGATGATCGTCAAGCACAAAAAGACCGCACCGGGCACGACGCTCTTTTTAGCCATTCTCTCCTTCTTACTGGTGTTGTACTCCACCTTTTTGACCCGAAGCGGCATCCTTGGAGATAGCTCCGTACACGCCTTTGTTGACTTGGGTCTCAACGGCCAACTCCTAGCTTTCTTAGGATTCTTTACGGTGGGAAGCTTGGTGGTCTTCTTCTGGCGCGCTCGCTCCCTTCCCAAAAGCGCTTCCGAAGATGCCTTTTCCTCCCGTGAGTTTTGGATGTTTATTGGCGCCCTAACCTTGCTCCTTTCGGCCGGTCAAATTACCCTTTCCACGAGCATTCCCGTATTCAATAAGTTAATCGGTCCCGAAGGCTTACTACCGCTTTTGGATGCCAAAATGGCCCCTCCTGCCGATGCCGCAAGGCACTATAACAGCCTGCAGATTCCTTTTGCCATCATTATTTCTATCCTCATGGCGATGGGTCCTTTCTTGCGCTGGAAAGAAAGTCCAAACGCCTTAATCCGTCGAGCCACCCTGTCTTTGATCATCTCCGTCGTCTTGACCTTCGTCATTGCGTGGGGCTTGGACTTGTGGGACATCCTGTACGTGGCTCTCTTGGGCGCATCTCTTTTTGCCTTCTTTGCAAACGCCGATTACTGGCTCCGCTACCTCAAAGGCAAGTGGACCGCGGGCGGAATGGCATTAGCGCATTTGGGCTTCGCGCTGGTCCTCATTGGCGCCCTGATTAGCAACGCAAAAAAGGAGGCCATTTCCACCAATGCCACCTTTATTCACGAGGATTTTCCCGCGAACGAGAATGTCCTCTTGCCGATGGGCGATACGGTTTCCATGTTCCCCTACTATGTCAGTTGGAAAGGAGAACGCATGGAAGGACACAACCGCGTCTACGATGTAGAATTTTATGAGGTGGAATCCCCCCTGGCCTCCTGGGCCGACGGAGAGCGCAAGCACCTCAAAACCAGCTTTAGCCTGCAGCCCTTCATTCAGATGAATGCGCGCATGGGCAACGTTCGGGAACCGAGTACAAAGCATTTTTGGAATAAGGATATCTACACCTATGTCAGCTACGCCGATCTGCGGAACGCGGAGGAGCAGCAAGGCGACTGGAAGGAACCGATGGAAGCCTCGCTCAAAACGGGCGATGAGGTATTCCTTTTTAACGAGTACTTGCTCCATGGGGACACGCTGGTGGTAGTCGATGCCGCCTTTGATCCAGCAAGTGGAGAGCTCACGCATCTTGAACTCGCGCTGAGTATGACCTTGAAAGCGATGGATGGCCAAACCTATCCCATTCTTTTGCCCTATCTATTGGATGGCAATTCCGTCTCCAACGAAGAAGTCCAACTGGAAGCGCTAGGTATCAAGCTGCGTTTTGATGGAGTGAAGGATGAAGAAGGTAGCTATGGCATTACTGCCTGGCAGAAAAAGGCCAATGACCCGCCCTTCATTTTGATGCAGGCGTTTATTTTCCCATATATCAACTTGCTTTGGCTAGGTTCGATCCTCATGGGGATCGGCAGTCTGCTCGCAGTGTGGAAGCGGATCTACCGAAGCCTGAGTGAAGGAGCAAAATGACGTGGTGCATCGCCGGTCATGGTAAAGTTGCCACGGCATTAGCCCATCGCTTGCGTGCTCGTGGGGGGTCATTTCAACACGTTTCTGCTCGGGCATGGTCCGAAGGAATAGACCTTCCTTCCGCTAACAGCCGAGCACTCTTCTTGGCCCTCCCAGACGACGCCCTTGCTGCAGCCGCCGAGGCCTTAGTCGCGCATCATCCAACGTATCCCGTATTTCACTGCAGCGGTGCGACACCATTAAGTGCCCTGGCCTCCGTGCCTCTGAGCGGGGTGTGGTATCCAATGCAGTCATTTCGAAGTCCTGACGTACCCTGGGGCCAATTCCGCATTTTTTGGGAGAATGACACCCTCGCTTCCACCTTGAACGACTGGCACCAAGCTTTGGGCATACCCGTCCCCGGCGAATGGGCCACTTCCGAACAGCGAGGGGCCTACCATTTGGGCGCGGTATGGGCAAACAATTTCCCCAATCATCTCGCCGCCCTCTTTCAAACGTACCAGGCACAAACCGGGGTGACCGGATTGGAAGCTATGTTTTTAGAATCCGTCCAAAACGCTTTGCTCGGTGATGCGAAGACCCTCCAAACGGGCCCAGCCTTACGCGGGGACCAGGCCACGATGGAACGGCACCTCCGAGAGCTCCCCGAAGAGCTTCGCGACCTGTATCTTGCACTCAGCGAGAGCATTCAACGCTTCCACGCGTCTCAGTCATGAACTATAAAAGCAAACTGCACGGGATCACCACGTTCGTCTTTGACGTAGACGGGGTATTCACCAACGGACATATCCTCATTCTTCCCGGACAGGAGCCAATTCGAACCTTTCATTCCAAGGATGGCTATGCTTTGCAAGTTGCCCTGCGCCAAGGGTACCGGATTGCGATCATCACGGGAGGAAAGTCTGAAGCCGTCAAGGAACGATTTGTATCCGCGGGCATCACGGATGTTTGGCTCGGCGCACGACACAAGGAAGAAGCCTTGGAAGAGCTGATGCTAGCCTATGAACTCAAGGCTGAAGAGATCGCCTACATGGGGGATGACCTGCCGGACTATGAAGTTTTGACACGCGTCGGATTAGCAACCTGCCCGCATGATTCGGCCCCAGAAATTCGGAGCATTTGCGATTACATCTCCCCAATCAATGGCGGAGAGGGCTGTGTCCGTGACCTCATTGAACAAACCTTAAAAGTGCACGGCAAATGGAACCTGCCTTCGGATCGGAACTGGTAGGCCTCGCCTGTCCCATTGCGCTGGATGGTCAGCTAGTGCTTGGAAGCGGTTCTCCCCGGCGAAAAGAACTCCTCAGCCTCTTTGGGCTGCCCTTTGAGGTGCGCACCGCCGACACCGCGGAAATCGCCCCTGCAGACTTGAACGATGTCGAAACCGTGCGTTTTGTCGCCAAAGAGAAAGCCGAGGCCCTGGTTGCCACTTTGCAACCCGGCGAAATCCTCCTTACGGCAGACACCGAAGTCTGGATGGACGGAGAGCGCTTTGGAAAGCCGCGCGACCTCGCCCATGCCCTCACCATGCTGCAACGCCTACGTGGTCGCACCCACAAGGTCATTACGGCCGTTTGGGCTACGGATGGCCAACGTTGGGAAACCAGCGAGAATACGACCCTTGTCACGATGGCCGATCTCCCTGACTCCTGGCTGCAGTGGTATGTAGACACCTGCCAGCCCTTAGATAAAGCCGGTGGCTACGGGGCCCAAGAATGGATTGGCCATGTGGCCATTACCAAAATGGAAGGGGACTTTGACAACGTGAAAGGACTTTCCCTGGTTTCCGTGCTGCGCGTCCTGCGACCCTGGCTGCGTTAGCACTTTTCAAGCATTCCTCGAAAGCGTACCTTAGGGCATATGAATGCTAAGCAGCCCAGCCTCCTCCTTGCCATCCTTCCTGTTCTCTTCCTCATTGTCGCCCTTGCGATCAATGTGCGCATTTTTGGAGACAGCAGCTTAGATGGAAGCAATCAACTGATTTTGCTCGCCGCCGCGGGCGTGACGGCCGGATTAGCTGCATTCAATGGCGTACAGGCCAAAACCCTTTGGGAAGGCATCCAACACAACATTCAAGACAGTTCCAAGGCCATATTAATCTTGCTCATGGTAGGCGCTCTCGCAGGAAGCTGGCTCATCTCGGGCATTATCCCCACCTTGATTGTCTACGGTTTAGACCTGTTATCACCCTCTATTTTCCTCCCCGCCACCGTGATTGTCTGTGCTATCGTGAGTTTGGCTACTGGATCTTCATGGGCCACGACGGCTACGATTGGTATTGCGCTCATGGGCGTAGGCCAAAGCATGGGCTTTTCCTCCGCCATGGTCGCGGGCGCTGTGATTTCTGGCGCCTACTTTGGCGATAAGATGTCGCCCTTTTCGGACACGACCAATTTGGCCCCTGCCATGGCCGGAACGGATTTAATGACCCACATTCGGTACATGACGCTTACCAGCGGACCCGCCATCGTCATTACTTTGATCGCCTTCAGCTTTATGGGCATGAACGGCGGAGAAGGCAGCCTGGACGACTTGAGCCTGCTCACCCAAGAGCTGAGTGGCCGAATCAACCTGAGCCCATGGCTGATGCTCATCCCTGCGCTCAGTATTGGCCTGATTATTTTGAAGGTTGATGCCATCGTGTCGATGGGCGTAGGGACGCTCGCAGGACTCATTGCGGCTTATTTCTTCCAATACGACCTCCTCGTCGATTTAACTATGGAACGCTTAGGCGTCGACGCGTTTGACTGGACGCACATCTACCAGCAGCTCTTCATCAGCACCTACGGCGACACCCATATCCCTATGAGCAATCCCTTGCTGAACGATTTGATGGAATCTGGCGGGATGTCGGGAATGCTAGGAACCATTTGGCTCATTCTCTGCGCGATGACCTTTGGCGGTACGTTAGCCGCTTCGGGATTTTTGGAGGTTATCACCGGCCTCTTCTTGCGTATGGCCCATGGTTCAGCGGGCTTGATCATTGCCACCTTGGCGACCTGCGGGTTTTTCAATGCTACGGCGGCCGATCAATATTTGGCCATTGTCGTTCCCGGCCGAATGTTCCGAAAGGCCTACGAAGACCGCGGCCTCGCCCCTGAGAACCTATCGCGCGCACTCGAAGACAGCGGAACCGTGACCTCTGTGTTGGTTCCATGGAATACCTGTGGTGCGTATCAATATGCCACGCTACACGTGAGTGCTGCCGACTATGCGATCTATGCCCTATTTAATTGGTTGAGCCCCATCATCAATGCGACATGGGCGCTCATCGGCTTCCGAATTCGCAAGGCTTAAATCCAGCCTTTTCGACGCATCCACCACAACATGCCCCCCACGGTGGCGCACATGATGGAGAGTACCACGAAATACCCATTTTGAGTCTCCGTCTCAGGCATATTTTGGAAGTTCATCCCATACAGGCCTGCGAGAAAGGTGATCGGTAAAAAAATAGCCGAGAAAACGGTTAGGACCCGCATGACTTCATTCGTTCGCTGGCCCACACTGGATAAGTAGAGGGATTCTAAAGACTCCAGCATTGAACGGAGCGAATCCATGCGATCCACACATTGCATCGCCTGATCTCGGACATCACGGAAATACGGATGATGCTCAGCCTTGATGAAGGCCGACGTTTCAATACTACCCAGAACCTCTTTCATCGGGATGAGTGCCCGACGCAAATTCGTCAGATCGCGTTTCAATTGAAGCACTTGCGTCATCACCTCGGGGCTCGGGGATTGGACCACGGCCAATTCCAGCTTTTCTAAGTGATCCTCCATCGAGCCCAAGGCCATACCATAGGGCGCAATAACGGCTTCGAGCAAGCGATAGAGCAAATAGTCGACGGAGCGCTGGCGGACAATACCCCGGCCTTCTTGAATCCGCGTATAGACGGCTTCAAAACGATCTTGCACTTTTTGTTGGATGGACAGCACGTAGTCGTTGGTGAGCACAAAGGAAATATGCTCCATTTTTACCCGAGATCCCTTTCGCTTAACAATACTTTTTACCGATAGAAACAAGGCTTCGGGATACTCCTCCATGAGTGGCCGCTGTTTCGCGTCTACGGCGTCCATCATCATATGCGGATTCAATCCCAATACCTCGCGCCATTCCAACCAAGTGGATTCTTCGGGATATCCCAAAAAGTTAACCCAGTGCACTCCCGCTTCAGGGCGCTGAATAAAGGAGGTCGGATTTGAAAGCTGGACATCCTGTACCTCTGAGGGATCAAAATGCAGCCATCGGGTCTCTTGGGTAGCACTGGCATTCATGACAACAAGGTAGCATGGAAAATACCTATTTTTGCCCCCCATGCCCACACTCAGTATTGTAATTCCAGCCTATAATGAAGGTCCAACCATCCATTTGATTTTGGATAAAGTGTTGGCTGTAACCTTACCTAAGGATTGGAAAAAAGAAGTAATCATCGTGAATGATTGCTCCAAAGATCACACCGAGGAAGCCATCCATCGGTGGGCCGCCGGCCATCCCGCTCTTCCCATCAGCTATCACGCGCACGCCTACAACCAGGGCAAAGGCGCAGCCTTGCATACAGGCATTGCTCAGGCTACGGGAGACTACGTCATCATTCAAGACGCCGATTTAGAATACGATCCAGAGGAGTATAACCTCCTGCTACAACCCGTGCTTGCTGGTCAAGCTGACGTGGTGTATGGGTCGCGTTTCTTGGGGGGAAATCCGCACCGCATTCTGTTTTTCTGGCATAGCATCGGGAATAAGTTCTTGACTTTCCTATCCAACATGTTCACCAACTTGAACCTGACCGATATGGAAACCTGCTATAAACTCTTTAAGCGCGAGATGGTGCAATCTCTGCATTTGACCGAAAAGCGCTTCGGCTTTGAGCCCGAGGTGACGGCTAAAATTTCGCGTATCCCCAAAGTCCGCATCTACGAAGTGGGCATCTCATATTACGGCCGCACCTTCGAAGAAGGCAAGAAAATCGGCTGGAAGGATGGATTTCGTGCGATCTACTGCATTTTGAAGTACGGAGCCTTGAAGCTTCGCTAAATCACGTTCGTATAAAAGAAAAAACGCGGCCCTACGGGGCCGCGTTTTGCATATAAACGTTTCGTTTTTGGAGATTATTTCACCTCCTCAAACTCTACGTCGGTCACGTCATCGGCACCGCCACCGGCAGGGGCATCGGGTCCAGGCTGACCGCCGTCTCCAGCTTCTTGCTGCGCTTTATACATCTCTTCCGAAGCATTTTTCCATGCTTCATTGATTTGCTCCATCGCTGCATCGATCGCGGAAATTTCTTGAGAAGCGTGAGCCTTCTTGAGGTTCTCCAAAGATTCTTCGATTGAACCTTTTTTGTCGCCCAGCTTATCGCCAAACTCAGTTAACTGCTTCTCGGTTTGGAAGATCATTTGATCTGCCGCATTCAGCTTGTCCACGCGCTCTTTAGCGGCCTTGTCTGAATCGGCGTTCGCCTCAGCTTCCTTCTTCATCTTTTCGATCTCTTCCTGACTCAAGCCCGAAGAAGCCTCAATGCGAATCTTCTGCTCTTTGCCTGTGGCCTTGTCCTTGGCGCTGACGTTCAAGATACCATTCGCATCAATGTCAAACGTGACTTCCACTTGGGGCACGCCACGTGGCGCGGGAGGAATACCATCGAGATGGAAACGGCCAATCGTCTTGTTGTCCTTGGCCATGGGGCGCTCACCTTGCAAAATGTGGATTTCCACACTTGGTTGGTTGTCGCTTGCCGTGGAGAACACTTCGGATTTTTTGGTAGGAATCGTGGTGTTGGCTTCGATCAATTTGGTCATTACGCTGCCCATGGTTTCGATACCTAAAGACAAGGGCGTAACGTCCAATAAAAGCACGTCTTTCACGTCGCCAGCAAGGACACCGCCTTGGATCGCGGCGCCAATGGCCACCACCTCATCCGGGTTCACTCCTTTATTGGGCTCCTTTCCGAAGAATTTCTTTACCGCTTCCTGAATTGCTGGAATCCGGGTAGATCCACCCACCAAAATCACATCATCAATGTCGCCATTGGAAAGTCCCGCATTCTTCAATGCAGACTTACATGGAGCGATGGTGCGCTCAATCAAATCAGCTACCAAGCGCTCAAAATCAGCACGAGTCATGGTCTTGACAATGTGCTTAGGTCCACTCGCCGTAGCCGTAACGTAGGGAAGGTTGATTTCTGTGCTCGTCGTGCTGGAAAGCTCAATCTTGGCTTTTTCAGCGGCTTCCTTTAGACGTTGAAGAGCCATGGCGTCTTTGCGCAAATCAATCCCTTCTTCCTTTTCAAATTCTTCCGCTAGCCAGTTGATAATGCGATCGTCAAAATCATCCCCACCCAAATGCGTATCGCCATCGGTAGATTTTACTTCAAAAACGCCGTCACCCAATTCAAGGATAGACACGTCATGCGTACCGCCACCGCAGTCAAACACGACGATTTTCATATCGCGGTTTTGTTTGTCGATGCCATAAGCCAATGCAGCGGCCGTTGGCTCGTTAATGATTCGGCGGACCGTCAAACCAGCAATCTCGCCCGCTTCCTTGGTAGCCTGACGTTGCGCATCGTTAAAGTAGGCGGGAACCGTAATGACTGCCTCATTCACATCCGTGCCGAGGTAATCCTCTGCCGTCTTCTTCATTTTCTGAAGAATCATGGCAGAAAGTTCTTGTGGGGTGTATTGACGATCGTCAATTTGAACCCGTGGAGTATCGTTGTCGCCTTTGACCACTTCGTACGGAACACGACCCACTTCTTTGGCCACATTGCTGTACGACTCACCCATAAAGCGCTTTACTGAGAAGATGGTCTTCTTAGGATTGGTGATGGACTGACGCTTGGCGGGATCGCCTACTTTGCGCTCGCCACCTTCCACAAATCCGATAACGGATGGGGTGGTACGCTTGCCTTCTGCGTTGGGAATGACCACCGCTTCATTGCCTTCCATGACAGACACACACGAATTGGTGGTGCCTAAGTCAATACCTATGATTTTACCCATTTTGAATACTTGAGTTGTTTTGAATTTGACATCCAAAGGTCAAACCCCGTACCAAAGCCTCAAGTGAGACAAAATGTCAGTTACATGTCAAAGTATCCAGGAAGGTGGCCTTCGCAAAGCGCAATTCGCATGTCACTTTGCCAAAAACTAAACTGTCATGAGAACGATCCGCCAATCCCAAATTGGGGCGAATCAGCCCGGCTGAGCTAGCAAAAATGCCCGCACCGCCCTGCACATTCGAGAAGAAAGGCGGATCTTGAAGGATGGTGTTCGAAGGTTGCGTGACCGATATATACGTGGCCAAGTCATCCGTTCCTGCCGTCAAATACAATGTGAACCCGCGAAAAAAGCGAATGTGGCCCGCGCGCACGGGAATGGACTCCGCCAAAAACTGGTAATACTCCTGATAGGTCAAGGTGGTCTTGGTTGTCGCACCCCCGTTCAGCGTACTGCCCAATTGATAGGGTAAATAATAGCGCACTACGTGGCGGGTGGAATCCGACTGCTGGTGCTCAGGCATTTCCATGTACAAGAAATCAATATATCCTTGGTAGGCACGCGCATTTTTGGCCTGATACCACTCGATTTCCTGACCCTTAGTGGATGTGAGATTCAAGCGTTGAATGCCAATGGGAGTGGGCTTTTTCAAGGTGAACGTCTCCGAATTAACCAATGGAGTGACCGCCGTAGCAAACACCGGACTCACCGAATCTTTCTTTAAAACCAACTTGTACTCCCAATCCAAACGGCTACTGTTGGCGGTAAATCCTGGAAGAATCAATCGATACAACCGGTGACCTTGGGTGGTAAACAGACCGGAATCCTTGGGAATATCATAGGTGACTTCTAAGGCTTTTTCCCATGCAAAATCGCCATTCTCTTTGAATGCCTGAATGTGTGCAACCAAGCTAGGGTAGTACAAACTATCGGGATGTGCTACCCCGCCATTGGGACCGTCTTGACCTAAGTACGCACGACCAATTCGGACGTATTGGGTGTCTGAATCCGGATTCAGCGTAGCGTAGACGATGGGCACGTTTTCGAATGGTGCGGTCACATCCAAAGTGTTATCACACGCAGTCAGGGCAAGCGCGGTGACGAAGGCAATCCAAAGGTTCTTTCCCATCATAGGGTTCAAAGATACCACGGAACTGCGTTGTACTTTTGGACAAAATCCCAGAAGATGTCTACGGCAAAAAAGGAATACAAAAAGGTCACAACCAACTCCCTATTTGAGATGAAGCAGCGCGGTGAACGCATTGCCATGCTCACCGCCTATGATTATAGTCTGGCGAAATTAGTGGACCAATCAGGCATCGATGTGATCCTAGTTGGTGATTCGGCCTCCAATGTCATGGCGGGTCATGAAACCACCCTACCGATTACGCTGGATCACATGATCTATCACGCCTCTAGCGTCATTCGCGCCGTCGACCGTGCGTTGGTAGTCGTGGATTTACCCTTTGGCTCGTATCAAGGCAATGCCAAAGAAGCGCTTTCCTCTTCTATCCGCATCATGAAGGAATCCGGTGGACACGCGGTTAAGCTCGAAGGCGGGAAAGAAGTTGCCTCAACGATCGAACGCATTGTCGGCTCCGGGATTCCTGTCATGGGCCACCTGGGGCTTACGCCGCAGAGTATTTACAAATTCGGCACCTATGCCGTTCGGGCTAAAGAGGAGGCCGAAGCAGAACAACTTTTGGCCGATGCGAAGGCCTTAGAGCTAGCCGGTTGCTTTGCCTTGGTTCTAGAAAAAATTCCCGCCAAGCTCGCGAAGGAAGTAAGCGAATCCATCGCTATACCTACCATTGGAATTGGGGCAGGTGGCGATGTGGACGGTCAGGTCCTGGTCTTGCACGACATGCTTGGTATGAACACTGACTTTAGCCCTCGTTTTCTTCGCCGCTATCTGGACCTTGCTGCGCAAATCCCAGCGGCCATTGGCCAGTATGTGGATGACGTGAAGCGACGCGATTTTCCAAATGACGCCGAAAGCTACTAAGGTGCAAGAACCGCAAATTCTTTGGGAGGATAACCATCTACTGATCGTCAGCAAACCAGCGGGCATGCTGGTGCAAGGGGATATTACAGGCGACCGATGCCTGAAAGATTGGGCAGAAGAAGACGTCGCCAAGCGATTCCACAAGCCGGGCAAAGCCTTCATTGGCCTCCCCCATCGGTTGGATCGGCCCACTTCTGGAATCGTCGTGCTGGTTAAAACATCTAAAGCCTTGAGTCGTATGAATGCCGTTTTTTCGGGTCGCGACATCGAAAAAACCTATTGGGCCATTGTAGAGGGCCACGTACATCCTGCCCAAGGCCGTCTTGTGCATCACATCCTTCGCGATGGGAAGACGAAAAAGAGCTTTATCTCCCAACGACCAGAGGCACAAGAAGCCATCCTCCGCTACCAAGTTCGTCAAACTGGCGACCGGTATACGCTGGTAGAAATTGATTTGGAAACTGGCCGTCACCATCAAATTCGCGTGCAAATGCAAGCCATCGGTCACCCCATCAAAGGAGATCTCAAATACGGCTCAAAACGCTCAAATCCCGGGGGCGGAATCCATCTACATGCACGACGTATTGCTTTCACACACCCGGTGAGTCAAGAGCGCATTGAACTGACTGCTCCGCTCCCTGAAGAGGTGCTTTGGAAGGCACTAGGCGCCTAAGCCCTACAGTGAACTCCGTAACAGGAGGCTTCTGATCGACCGCCATCGAAAAGGCGGTACTTTAGGATAATGAAACGACATCTCCCCTGGTGGGCCTCAGCGCTTATTGTCTTGGCCATCGCCTCGTATTCTTGGTATCAAAGACAACCGGCGCATGCCCCTGATTTTGAATTTGACGGCCCGGCAATTGTCATCCATGGCGGTGCTGGGGTCATCACCCGGGAAAACATGAGTCCCGAGATGGAGGCACTCGTCCGATCCTCTTTGGAGCGCGTGCTAGATTCAGGCTATGCGGCTTTAGAGCGCGGGGAGGATCGAATGGATGTGGTGGTGCGCGTACTTGGAATGCTCGAATCGGATAGCCTCTTTAATGCGGGTATTGGCGCTGTGGTTACCTCGGAAGGTATTGCCGAATTGGACGCTTCCGTCATGGATGGTGAAACGAAACACGCAGGAGCCGTAGCCGGATTGCGGCACATCCTTCACCCAGCAGCGCTCGCCCGGGAGGTCATGATGCATAGTAATCATGTCTTTTTAATAGGAAATGGCGCGGAGGCCTTTGCCGTTGAGCGCGGAATGAACTTGGTCGATAACGATACTTTTTTAACCCATCGTCGCCATGCCCAATATGCCCGCTGGGCAGAGCAGCACAAACGAGGTACGGTTGGTGTGGTTTTGCGTGACCGCGAAGGGCACCTCGCTGCAGGCACTTCGACGGGCGGCATGATGGGAAAGCAATGGGGACGTGTAGGGGATGTCCCTGTCTTGGGCGCAGGAACCTATGCCGATGACCAAGGTTCAGCCATTTCCTGCACGGGCCATGGCGAGTATTTCATTCGCGAGGCGGTGGCCTATCAAGTTAATGCCCGCATGCAATTTGGAGATCAGACTTTGGCGGATGCTGCGCATGATGTGTTATTCAATGTACTGAATGCCAATACGGGCCAGGGCGGTTTGATTGGGATCAATGCACAAGGGCAGGCGGTACTTCAATTTAATTCACCCGGTATGTATCGAGGCGCCAAAGGCCAACTCAAAGGAAATTCCAAGGAAATACATCGCTTTGTTGGGATTTACGGAGACTAAGACGCCGGGTCAGTCCGCTCTAAGCCGGATCTACATCCAACACAAGCTTTACTGACTTAAAATCTGGGTGAAACGACAGTTGATCTGCCGTTTGTCGCAGGCGCTTTTTGATGACCGAAAGGCTTCGATCTGCGGGCAACTTCAACCACAGGTGTTGGAGATACACATTTTTTATTCGAGCCACACTCGGCGCATCGGGACCTAATACCCCACCACCTAAAGCCGCATTCAGTTGTCCTGCTAGAAAATGGGCCGCTTGCTGAGCCACATACTCCCTTCGGTGTCGCACCTCGACGCGGATCATCCGAACATAGGGAGGATAATGATGTGTTTTTCGATCGGCCAAAAGGGATTCCGCCATCGGCACGTAGTCGCCCTGTTGTACAGCGAGCAAAACAGGATGCTCAGGAGTCGCTGTTTGAATGAGGACTTTGCCCGGGAGATCGCGACGTCCAGTCCGACCAGCTACTTGAGTGAAGAGCTGAAATGCACGCTCATGTGCCCTAAAATCAGGTAACTGGAGGGCGTTATCTGCGTTCAGTACTACGGCGACATCTAAGCCACTCAGATCAAGCCCTTTCCCAATCATCTGCGTACCTACCACGATATCAACCTCTCCGTGTTCAAGCCAATCTACGAATTGACTCATGGCGGCTCTTTTGCGCGTGCTATCCGAGTCAATCCGCAGAATGCGTGCTTCAGGAAAAAGCTCCTCCACATGCTCCTCTACGCGTTCTGTTCCCAGTCCGCGCCATTGCCATGCCGACTTCCCACAAGAAGGACAATGCGGGCTTGGTTCGCGAGATTGGCCACAGTAATGGCAATGAAGACTTTTGGATGTTTTATGATACGTCACGGCCACATCGCAATCCGTACAAGGCTCCGTCCATCCGCAGGCCATGCAGGTCAAAAAAGGAGAATACCCCCGGCGGTTTTGAAAAACCAAGGCTTGTTTCTTCTCGCCAACGGCCTCGGCAATGGCCTCTAATGCAGGCCGTGTAAAAGGGCCCTCCATCTGCTGAAGCGCCTGATATTTGACCAAGGAGAGCATTTCAATAGCTGGCGCTTGAGCAATTCCAAAGCGTTGATTTAGAACAACCTCTAAATATTTTCCTTGTCTCGCATTCTGATAAGACTCTAAACTGGGGGTGGCGGAGCCCAAAACCAATGCCGCCCCAATTTGATGAGCAAGCCAGACAGCCACATCCCGTCCGTGATAGCGTGGCGCGGGATCCTGCTGCTTATAGCTCGTTTCATGCTCTTCATCGACAATAATGCACCCCACGCGTTCCATTGGCAAAAACAAGCCAGATCGGGCTGCCAGTATCAACCTGGGCGCACTATCTGGACGCAGCATCGCCTCCCAAGCATCTCGACGTTGACCATCGGACACTTGGCTATGATAGACGAGCAGACGACCTCGACCTAGTGATCGATCTAAACGTCGATATAACTGAGCAGTCAGGGCGATTTCGGGGACCAATAACAAGGTGTGCTGACCCAAGTCCATGGCTTGGGCCGCCAAATGCACATACAATTCTGTTTTCCCACTCCCCGTCATGCCCCGGAGAAGTACAGGCTTCCCTTCTTCCATTCCTTCGCGAATCTCGGCTAGGGCCCTACTTTGGGCCGAAGACAACGCAGCCAAATCGGCCTCCGTATTGGGCCAATGGGCTTCAGACTCCATCCGTAGGGTCTTTTCAAGGAAGCCTTTTTTTTGGAGGGCACGAAGACTTGAGGCGTCCATGCCATCCTCTTCGAGAAGCGAGTTTTGGGCTACCCAGGGATAGAAATCCCCTTCTTCTTGCGGCAGTCGAAGAGCCACTTGAAAATACTGTAGTAAGGCCTCCGACTGCTTAGTTGCTCGACTGAGCTGTTCAAAAGCCGCGGAAATTTGACCTTGGTCACTCTGACGCCCGATCCATCGCCAATGCGCCATGGCCCCGTCCGAAATGGTAAATGGCCCTTCTGCATCTTCTTCTAATTTAAAAAAATGAGGTAAGGCCGCTTGCATGACTTCCCCGAGGCTGCACGCATAATAATCCGACATCCAATCCCAAAGACTGAGTTGCTGACGTTGAATTCGCGGATGCGTATCGAGCGCACGGAGAATGCCTTTAACCTCATGGGTTGGGGCTTCTAGCAACACAGAACGAACGACGCCCATCAGGCAGCGCTGTCTGCCAAAAGGGACATGTACACGCATGCCCGGAGCCGGGAGACTCTCCGCGTCCCACGCATAAGTAAACGTGCTATGGACGGGAACGGGGAGAATTACTTCAACCCACATTCGGAATTAGGATAGGGCGTCTACCAATTCCAACAAGTAAGGCGAAATGGTTGCATGGTGCTTGATGGCTTGCTCGAGGGATACATAGGCAATCTGATTCCCTTGGACGCCAACCATTTCGCGACTGCGGCCTTCCATTAAGGCCAGCACTGCCGCATGCCCCATCCGGCTGGCCAGGATACGGTCAAACGCATTTGGCTTGCCCCCGCGTTGGGTATGGCCCAGCACCGTCACTTTCGTTTCCCAGTCTGGAAATTCAGCCTGAACCTTTTGGGCTACATCGTAGGCACCTCCTCCATCATCCCCTTCGGCAACGATGATAATGCCACTACGGCGCTTCTTTTGGAAGTCCGTCTTCAAGTAGGACACCAACCGATGAATATCCGTTGGGGTTTCAGGAATAAGCACTCCTTCAGCGCCGGCAGCGATCCCCGTACGCAAGGCAATAAAACCAGCATCCCGGCCCATCACTTCCACAAAAAATAATCGGTTGTGTGAGGCCGCCGTATCGCGGATTTTATCCACCGCCTCCACGGCAGTATCCACGGCTGTTTGATATCCAATCGTATAATCCGTTCCGAAGAGATCATTATCAATGGTTCCAGGGCAGCCCATCACGGAAATACCATGTTCCTCAGATAGGAATTTTGCCCCGGTAAAGGAGCCATCTCCCCCGATGACCACGAGTCCCTCGATCCCACGGTTTTGAAGGTTTTGAGCGGCTTTACTCCGCCCTTCAGGTTGACGAAACTCTTGGCTGCGTGCCGTCTGTAGAAAGGTTCCTCCCCGGTGAATGATGTTCCGCACATCGTATCGGCTCAGGGCTACTCCGTCATCCTCCATCAGACCTTCATAGCCTCGGTAAAATCCGGTTACTTCCATGCCATTCAACGTAGCCGTGCGCACCACTGCACGCACGCAGGCATTCATTCCCGGAGAATCTCCTCCCGAGGTTAGTACTCCTATATGTTTCATGATTCGTAAATATCAAACTGTTGCCACATGCAATCCAAATCACCATTTTGAAATGGAATCCGTTGTGCGGCTTTCATTTGCAAGGCCTTGTTCGCCGCAGCACTCGGCACCACCACCCAGGCCGTCCAGCCGGTGTAGTGTTCGCGCAGGTGGGCGCCAATGCGGCTAAACGTTTCTTCAACATCTGTTTCTAGCCGACGGCCATAGGGCGGGTTAATCACGAGGATACCACGTTCTGCGGGTGGCCGAGTGGATTCAAATGCTTCCACAGACCAGGTAATTCGCTCATCGACCAAAGCAGACACCGCATTATTCTCGGCAACATCCATGGCACGCCGATCAATATCTGAGGCAAAGATGGGCATCGGAGATTCGGAGATCCGCTTGAGCGCCGCCGCTTCTATAAGTGCATGTAACTCCTTGTCGTAATCCAACCAATGCATGAAGCCAAAACTTTTTCGGTAAATCCCGGCGGGGAGGCGATCCGCAATGATGGCCGCTTCGATCGCCAACGTTCCGGAGCCACACATGGGATCATACAAGGCGCGATCTCCGCGGTATCCCGTGAGTCGAATGAGTCCATTTGCCAACACTTCGCTCATAGGAGCCATGGTCATTTCTTGACGGTAACCCCGTTTGTGTAGGGAATCTCCCGATGCATCTAGGCTGACGGTACAGTGGCGCTTATTCAGATGGAGCTCGATTCGAACCATGGCATTTTCACGATCCACCGAAGGCCTTTTGCCCGTTTTGATGCGAAAGCGGTCGACGATGCCATCCTTGACGACCAAGGCGGCATAGCCTGTATGAGAAAAGGCTGGATGGCTCCCTGAGGCGTACACGGCAAACGTCTTGTCTGGGTGAAACCACTTTTCCCATGGTATTTTTTGCACCCCCATCAGCAAATCATCGGGGGAGTTCACTTCGATATATTTAATGGGGCGCAGAATTCGTGCCGCCGTACCAAGGCACAAGTTGGCCTTGTAGAGAAAGCCGAGGTCCCCTTTAAATTTCACTGCCCGAGTCATCGGGGTCAAGTCACGCGCACCGAGTTTTAGAAGTTCATCGCGAAGAACGTCTTCCAAGCCCATCAGGGTCTTGGCGATGAAAACCTCATCGGGGGCATGATTATTTGCCATGTGTGGTATAGGGTTCTAAATGCGTTTTATAGGCTGCCGTGCCCGAACTGACCGGCACGCTACTGAAGATATAATCTCCTTGGACGGTGTCACCCGCAGCCAAGTATTCATACAAGGTATCCGATTCTGAAGCCTTACCCGCATACAAACTCAGATAATACACGATGCTGGTATCCTTCATGCCACCAACCCACGTATAATGGATCGCATAAACTCGGCTTTCGCCTAGCTCCACCGTATCCAACTGAGAGGCCATCTCATAAGGGATTTCATGATGTTCCTCCGGCGTAGCATTCACCACATTGGGTTGAGTGCAGGCCATGAACAAGGAAGAACCGGCCAAAATGGAGAAAATTGCGAATTTTTTCATTGTCTTAAAGAATCTAATCAAAGGTACAACCCTCCCCTATCTTTGGGGGGCATGACGTGGGAAATGGACCTCCTTTTTTTTCTCGGCGGCTTAATCGCCGGCATCGTAAATACCTTGGCTGGAAATGGTTCCGCCATTACCGTTAGTCTCCTGATGTTTGGTGGTCTTGATGGTGCCGTTGCCAATGCAAGCAATCGCGTTGGGGTCATCACGCAAACCTTCACAAGCATAGCCAGTGTTCGGCGAAGCGCGCGTAAGCGCTACCTCTTGCACAAGGGCAAGGGCCTCATTTTACCCACTTTAGTCGGTTCCTTAGTCGGAGGATGGCTGGGCAGCCGTATTTCGGCTGATGGGATGGAGTGGTCCATTGCCATTGTCATGCTCTCCATGTTGGTGACCCTTTTTTGGAAGCCCGCTTCCTGGGGCTCCGCTTCGGAAATTGAACGCACGCTCAAGCCTTGGCAGAACGCGCTGCTCTTCTTTTTTATCGGTTTTTATGGCGGCTACATACAAATGGGTATTGGGGTTCTCATGCTCTCCGTACTCGTCCTTGCAGATCGATGGAGCCTCCGGGATGCCAATGTGATCAAACTCCTCATGGCCCTTGTTTTGGCGGTCCCAGCGGGGATTCTCTACATCCAAAGCGGCTTGGTAGCATGGCGACCCGCGTTAATTCTGGCCATAGGGTCCACCCTCGGCGCATGGATTGGCGGGCGCTACATCGTGCGAATTCCCAAAGCCCAACCCTACGTGCGTTGGGTTCTGATCGCAGTCATCCTTTTTGGCGCGTTGCAGTCCATCTACAAAGCGATGACCTAACTTTGCCGCATGTCCACGTCTTTACTTTCCATTTTCGTTTTAATGCTCCCCATTTTTTTGGGAGGCATGGCGGGATTCCGCTCCATACCTAGTGCCTGGCTGGCTAAAAGCAACGCATTTTCTGGTGCCTTCCTTTTTGCCGTGACGGTCTTCTTATGGATTCCAGAATTGGCGCATGTCGAACCGGATCGAAGCTTGCCGTGGGGCTTGTGGATCGTCCTCGGTTATTTTCTCCAATTCGCCTTGGACAGCCGATCCAAAGGATTGGAACATGGACATATTCACCACCATGACCCCAACCCATGGCCTGCCTATATTGGTTTGCTCATTCACTCTGTGGTCGAGGGCGTCCCCATGCTTCGCTTGCCCGAGACGGAACAATTGGCCTTTGCGTTGTCGCTGGGCGTGCACAACCTGCCCATCGCTGCGCTCTTAGCCTTTTGGTTACGACAATGTGGCATCCCATTGCGGCAGGTTCTATTTGCTTTGGTTGGCATGAGTTTGGCCGCACCGCTTGGAGCAGGTTTTGGCATCCTCCTACCCTTGGATTTACCTGGCATGGAAGGATTTATTGGCGGGCTCGTCGTCGGTATTTTTCTTCATGTTTCGAGCACAATCCTCTTTGAACTTCAAAAAGACCACCGCCTACCAACCGGACTGTGGCTCATCGTTATTATTGGTCTCCTCTCCGGATTTGGCCTTTCCCAATTCATTCATTAAAACGCACAAACACTATGGCACATATCACACTTGGCGGCAGCCCATGCACCACTGTAGGCAACCTACCTGCAGTCGGAACCGCGGCCCCAGCTTTTACCTTGACATCGCAAGATTTGAGCGATGCCTCTTTGTCGAATTATTCTGGCAAGCACGTCGTTTTGAATATTTTTCCCTCTATCGACACCGGCGTTTGCCAAAAGAGCGTTCGTGCTTTCAGTGAAAAGCTCAATGCGATGGATGGCGTTCAATTGTTGAACATCAGCATGGACCTCCCTTTTGCTGGAGCGCGTTTTTGTGCCGCAGAAGGCCTTGAAAATGTGGCCTTCTTATCTGCATTCAAAGCTCCTTCCTTTGGGGCTGAATACGGTGTAACCTTTGCAGATAGCAAGTTTGCGGGCTTATTTAGCCGCGCCGTGGTGGTGGTAGATGCTTCGGGCCAAATCACGCACACGGAGCAGGTCTCTGAGACGGGCCAAGAGCCTAACTATGAGGCGGTTTTGGCCGCTCTGTAAGAGAAATCAGACCAACAAAGCCCGCTTCGGCGGGCTTTTTTTATTCTGCAGAATCGTTGCCTCCGCTGGAAAGCCAGGCGAAGGCCTCCGGGAAGCGTTGACGCCAAGCCACTTCGCTGTGATCTGCTTTTTTATCCAAAACCCACTTGAAGGTGTTTTTTTGATCCATGAATCCCATGGAACGAAGCTCCGCCATCAGGAGATCAATCCCGGGCTGCAGCTGCGCATCCAATCCAATGCCCCCATTGTCCATGTACAAGGTGCCTGAAGGCGCAGGTCGCCCCTTGGCTTTCCATGGGCTAATCGCATCGACCGCAAGCCCCGTAGAGGTTTCTACATAGACAGCAGGTGAAAAGGAAAGCGCTCCATCAAACACGCCAGGGTACTCCGTCAACAAGCGAAAGGCCAGGACGCCCCCCATACTCGAACCGGCAAAGTATATATGACTTTCTTCCGTCAGATTAGGGTCTTCCAGGGCTTGTGCCAATACCGTATGCACCAAATAGTCCGTGAAGGCTTCGCCCAATTCACCCGGGCCGTATTCCAAACGACGACGATTTCCGCCTTCGGTGGCACAGGCTAAGGCGACAACCATGGTGGGTCGAATTCGGCCAGCTTCCATCAAGGACAGAATGGCCTCATCCACCGCCCAATCCACCCCAAAGGTGCTGGTCGCTGGATCAATACAGTTTTGGCCATCGGACATAAGGAGCAAGTCCATCGGTCCGGCGAGCTCGGTATTTTTGAGATCATAAGGCGTCCAGAGCCACATCTTCCGAGAAGGAATGATTCCTGCTGGATCCACCGGCGCGTCGACAACGTGAAGATAGCCGCTCACTTGGCCATCGTTATGGCGCTGCGCTGGGCCGAATGTTTTGGCATGCAGCAACGTGTCCAATCCATGCCAGCCACCTAAGTCACGATATGCTAGACCTTCGACTAACTCCGCTTCACGGGACCAATCCCCAAGGGTGAGTTTGTATGCAAAGGCAGAGTCCTTAGGGCTAAAGTGGGCCTCCCATCGATTGGTCTGCACCCGGGTCATTGGAAGTCCTCGGCCGTTCCACGAGCCCAATTCGGGTATGTTCCCGGTAATAAACATCGTATCGCCCTCGAGGAGAGGCTCCGTCGTCTCCACCGCAATATGTACCTCGAATGTATTTTGTCCTGACCGGGTGCAGGCCAGGGTGCTCAACAGGCCCATACTCAGCCCAAGGAATAGATAAACAACGACCGGTCTCATTCAAGGAAAGCTTTAAATTCACGGTGATAGAGTTCACGAATCATTCCATCGGAGACGCCAATTTTAGGCACATAGATCCATGTCGCCCCAGCCCATTTCATGGCGCGTCGGTAAATCTGAAGTGCAGGAACAATGACGTCTGCCCGATCTAGATTTAGCCCCATTTGCATGACGCGTTCCTCCGTACTTAACGCGGAAATTTGATTACTCAATCGATCCAAGTACTGACGGGATAAAGGCTCGCTCAGGGGTCTGCCCGAAAGTTTATGGGCCTTATTGATGTTTCCGCCGGAGCCAACAAGCGCTACGGAAGCCCCTAACTTTCTCACATGTTCTTCCACCCATGCTTGCATGGTGGCCCATTCACGCTGACTATCAACGGCATTCAAACTACGCACGGTTCCAATTGGAAAGGAGCGGGACATCCCCGCTTCACCATCGGAGAAAAAGGTCAATTCTGTGGAACCTCCTCCGACGTCAATGAAGAGCAAGTGGGATTCTTCCGGTTGAATTTTGTCAAATAATTTGGCATGATAAATCAATTGGGCTTCCTCATCTCCATCAATGACCTCAATATGGATGCCTGTAGCTCGTCGAATCTTGCGAATCCAGCGTGCGGCGTTTTTGGCCTCCCGCATGGCGCTCGTAGCACAGGCGCGATAGGATACTACCCCATTTACTTTCATGATGGCCGCGAAGGCGCGCATCGATTCGACCAGGCGCTCCCCCGTCTCTTTTGAAATCCGACCTGTTTTGAACACGTCTTCTCCCAATCGCACGGGCAAACGAGTCATCGAGGCCTTCTTGTAGTGCGTGTACTCCGTCGTTGGGATGACATTACTCACCAACAAGCGCAGCGAGTTCGACCCAATGTCAATGGCGGCAAGCTTGACGATATTCATGAGTGACCTCCCGTTTTCAGTTGATTCTGCGCATAGCGATACAATTCCTCTTGACTGCGAATGCGTGGTCCAGGGATTTTTCGGTAGGCATTCATGGAGGATTCCCCATGCATACGTGCTTTGACATTGTCTTTCCACATACATGCCATATGATCCAAAATTTCGGCTTGCACGGAAGGGCTATAAATGGGTGCCCCTACTTCGACTCGGAGGTCCAAATTTCGGGTCATTAAGTCAAAGGAGGCCACATACATGCTCCACTTACCTCCATTGCTGAAGGCATACACGCGGTTGTGCTCCAAGAATCGATCAACGACAGAAATGACTTCGATATGCTCACTGAGTCCTGGGATACCTGGCTTGACACAACACACTCCACGGACAATGAGCTTGATCTTCACCCCCGCCTGACTCGCCTCGTAGAGCTTCTGACCTAAATCATAGCTCGATAGACTGTTGAACTTCATCCAAATCTCGGCAGTACGCCCTGCTTTGGCATGGGCAATCTCTCGATCGATGCATTTGACAAGGCCTTTCCGGGTAAAATGCGGGCTAACAAGCAGGTGCTTGTATTTCTGCACACGGTAAGGCTCTGCTAAAAACTGAAAAACTTTGGCAACCTCCTTGGTAATGCGTTTATCTGCCGTGAAGAGGAAATAATCCGTGTAAACTCGGGCGGTACCTTCATGGAAATTGCCTGTTCCTACCACGGAGAACAGCTCCCGTCCTTGGCCTGTTCGACGTTCGACGGAAATGATCTTGCTATGCACCTTGAGTCCCTCTACTCCCGTTTGGACCTCAATCCCTTCCTTGCGCATCTTCTCCAAATAATGGATGTTGTTTTGCTCATCAAAACGCGCTTGCAATTCGATTACCACGCGCACGCGCTTTCCATTTTTTGCCGCATTGATCAAGGCAGAAATGATGCGCGACTGGGATGCCAAGCGATACAAGGTGATGGAAATGGACTCAACTAAGGGATCCATAGCACTCTCACGCAAGAAACGGATAATGTAGGAGAAGGTGTGATAGGGAGTAAATATCAAAACATCCTTCTGACGAATGACCTGCAATAAGGATCGCTCCAAATCTAAATCCGGATGATTCAACGGAGGCAACGGAGGATGCTCTAAGTGCGGTCCACCCACATTGGGAAAGCGCATTAAATCACGTTTATTGTGATAGCGCCCACCCGGATTTAGGGCGTCGGTATCCTCAAATCCGATCCGCTCTACCAAGGACTCTAAAAACCCAGAATCCATGTCTTGGTCATAGGCCATACGCACTGGGTCGCCCCCCATACGATCTTCCAAGCCGCGGCGCACACGGTCGAGCATCGTTTTGGACACGTCATGATGGTCCATGTCTAATTCCGCATCTCGAGAGATTTTAAACGAATGCGCCTCAATTCGATTGGAGGGAAATATGAAGTAGGCATAGCGCAAATTGTATCGCAAGACGTCATCCAAATACATCAGATAATTCTTGCCATACTTCGGCAAGGAGACAAACCGTCCATGAAGATCCGTTGGGATTTCGATGAGCGATTGGATCGGTGAAGATGTCGCATCGGCGAACAACCGAATGGCCAGGTAAATAGACCCGTCATTTAGTTCGGGGAAGCGCAGATCATTTTGGAGAATCATGGTGAAGACGGAAGGGCTAATCTTCTCGATGTAGTACTTACGGACAAATTCCTCCTGCCCTTTCGACAAGTCCTTTTCCGTGATCAGCACGATGCCTTCCCTTTCCAAAGCCACCATCAACTGCTCGTAGGTAGATTCTACTTGCTGCGTTTGCATGTTAACCTCCACCTGAATGGCGTGCATCAAGTCGTGCGCATCCCATCCTCCCAACTGCGTTCGAACTTTCTTTTGGTTGGGAAGCTTGGATAGACGCTGAATACTGGCATAGCGTACACGGAAAAATTCATCCATGTTATTGGAGAATATTCCCAAAAAACGAACGCGTTCGATCAGCGGATTGCGTTCATCTTGAGCCTCTTGCAAGACTCTCGCATTAAAATGCAACCAGCTGAGATCACGGTTCACAAACCGAGTACGTGCACCTTGAATCATAGCCTAAAGTTCGGCTAAGTGGCCTTAAGATTTTTAGGGAAATCGAAGAATAGCAATTCAGCTTCAAAATCAAGGTCTTGCCATGCTTCCACTGGAAAATGAAGACAAGCAACCGCGGCAGTGGGCACATGACCTAAGGGCTGATGAAGGCATTGGTCGATAAACTCTTCAAACGTTGGATTATGTCCAAAAATCATTACCGCATCTTCATTTTGCGGTAATCCACGCAAAAAAGTTCGGACCCGTTCCGCCGTGGACTCGTATAGTTCCTCTTGGACGCGCACCGCATCCAGTGAAATCTGAAAATGGCGAGCAAAAATCATGGCGGTGTGCAATGCCCGAGTGGCAGGGCTAGCATATAGCGTAGGCGTCACATCGGTCTGCTCTGCAACATAGTCCGCCATCAAATGGGCATCCCGGATACCACGACCCTTCAATGGACGATCCCGATCATCTAAATGAGGATAGTCCCAAGAAGATTTAGCATGGCGAACGAGGTAAACCGTTTTCATCGGACGAAGCGTAGATAGTTAGGCGGGGAAGGTCGTGCGTCGGTATTAAATTGACATTAAGTCAAGTTCACGATTCCGTTGCTTTTACCCTCTGCCACAGCGCTTCCCAGGCATCGAGATCCATTTCTGATACAGAACCCCCTTCCTGCACAACAAGGGCTTCCATGGCTTGAAATCGGCGTGCGAATTTGGCATTACTCAAGGCGAGGGCCTGCTCCGGATCTAAGCCCCGGTGTTTCGCATAGTTGACCAAGGCGAATAGCACATCGCCTAATTCCATGGTTTCGCCTTCCACTGTGGTCGCTTCGCGCATTTCTTGCAGTTCTTCTTGGACTTTTGCCCAAACCCCTTCCCCATCGGGCCAATCGAAACCAACCCCTTGGACTTTTTCTTGCATGCGATAGGCCTTCACCATGGCAGGTAAGGCCTTGGGCACCCCCTCCAAAACCGATTTCCGTTTTGCCCCTTTCTCTTGCAGTTTGATTGCTTCCCAATTGGCTTTGACGGCCTTGGAATCTGTGGCCTCCACATCCCCATAGATGTGCGGATGACGACGGATTAACTTTTCGCAAACGCCATGCAATACTTCGGTGACATCAAATGCGCCGCGCTCTTCCCCCAGTTTACTGTAAAAAACAAGGTGCAAGAAAAGATCTCCAAGTTCTTTCTTTAACTCCTCCCAATCCCCAGCATCGATGGCATCTGCCAACTCATAGGTCTCCTCAATGGTGAGTTTTCGCAAGGATTCCGCCGTTTGCTCGCGATCCCATGGACATTTTGTCCGCAGATCGTCCATGATGCCGAGCAATCGTAAAAAGGCCGCTTGCGCTTCACTCGGATTTGCCATCCGCTGTGCTTTCTGCTGTTTTCTTCGGCTTTGGCGCTTTGGCGGGCTTGGCTTCATCTTCGAAGAAGCCATAATCGACGAGCAGGTTGTACCAGTTGACAAACTTCTTCATGTCGCTGATGTACACACGGGTTTCGTCATAATTGGGCACATGGCTTTGGAAGGCGGCCAAAATTTCGGCTGATTCCGCCTTGTGAGAAACTGTTTTTGCTCCCTTCAAGGATTTGCCCGTGGATTCATAGAGTTCGCGCAAAGGCACCTCCCCTTCGAGGGTATACATAGCGATTTCATCGAGTGCATGCACTTGCTGCTGCGCCGAAACGGTGATGCGCTTTTGGTCATCGAGGGATTCCACTAGAATACCTGTCCGAGTTTGAGCCGTCAAATTGTACAGCCCGGGGCGGCCAGCAATGGCCAAAATGGTTTTGATCGATTTCATGGTTGTTGAGGTAATTCTTGGGCTTCCCATTGGTGAATTTTATCCAATAGGCTGGCCTCGGTTTCAAAAGTGATGACATCCCTTAACTCCATTGCGGTTCGTGCAATGGCGGTGTTGGGATAGGCGTCCGTGAGCATGGTTAACGTTTGAATGGCCCGCCCATGATCTTCAAGTTTCTCTTCGAAGACCATGGCTGCACCCAATAAGCCTAAAGCGCCCTCCACCCGCTGAGGCAAGGAATCGAAGACAGCGATATAGCTGCGAATGGCATACAATGCGCCACCAGGAAGCTGGGCCTGTACATCGGCAGACACGAGGGTATAACGCGCCCAGAGCGAGTCACTCTCAACCGATGCCGAAGCGCGCTCCAAGACGCTCAGGGTGTTGCGCCATCCCGTCGTATCCTCTAAGGTCAAGGACAAGGGATTGCTTACATCTGCGAGCAAGGATTCAATGGCCGCTTCCGCTTCCGCCGCGGGACGCTGACATGCTGCCAAGACAGTCAAGGCGGTAATAAAAAGGAATAACTTCTTCATTTTACATTGAATACCATGCGGTAGGAAGCACTGACTTTTCCCCCAGCAATGTCCGTGAGTCGTCCTTTGAGCATCCGACGCTTCAAGGGGCTGAGTCGATCGAGAAAAAGCACTCCCTCAATGTGATCGTATTCGTGTTGGATAATCCGGGCTGGCAGGCCCGTAAAGGTTTCTTCCAGAAATTCACCGGTGAGGGTTTGGCTCTCCACCACAATGGTTGGCTTGCGTTGGACCGTTTCGTGAATGTCCGGAATACTCAAACAGCCTTCTTCAAAGCCCCAAGCCTCGCCGGATTCTTCCAAAATGATGGGATTGATGAATGCCCGTTTAAAGGTTTTTAGCACCTCTGCCTCCTCTGGATCAGCCGCATCATCCGCAAAGGGAGAGCCATCCACGACAAATACTCTGGAAGACACACCCACTTGGGGTGCAGCCAGACCCACACCTTTGGAGGCATACATCGTCTCGAATAAATCTTCGATGAATTGTTTTGTTTCCTCGCTAGGCACCTCCACATCTTCCGCAACACGCTTTAGAACTGGGGAGCCATATGCAACTATTGGGTAAACCATGCGTTTTCTTTGGGGCAAAGATACAGCCCTGACCTACCTTTGCAGAATGGGAATTTGGCTTGGATTGGATGTAGGCGCCGTACGCACGGGTTTGGCCGAATCAGACCCGCTGCAGAGCATGGCCTTCCCTGTGGGCTGCCATCGAACGGCTGAAATCATGACGCATCTGTCCCAGACCTACCAAATTCAAGACTTAGAAGGGATCGTACTCGGCCTGCCTAAGAATTTACAGGGACAAGAGACGGAAGGCAGCCAACATGCGCGTCAGCTCGGAGTGCAGATTCAAGCCTTATGGCCGGAACTCACGATCCATTGGGTGGATGAACGCTACACTTCAAAAATTGCTGCGCAAGCGGCCCACCATGCCGGGGCGAAAGCCCGTGTCAAAAAAGACAAAGGCATGCTGGATGCGGCGGCGGCCAGTCTCATCCTCGATAGCTTTTTGACTCAAAAAAATAGACCATGAATTATCGCCATCTTCAAGATCTCATTGAATCAGCATGGGAAAATCGCGCTTTATTGAGCGAATCTTCGACCATCGCTGCCATTGACCAAGTAATTGCCTCTATTGATGCCGGTGCCTTACGCGTGGCTGAACCAAGCCAAGAAGGCTGGAAAGTGAACGAATGGGTGAAAAAAGCAGTGGTCCTCTACTTCCCAATTCGCAAGATGGAAACCTTTGAAGCAGGTCCGCTTGAATTCCACGATAAAATGGCACTCAAAACAGGCTACGCAGAAAAGGGTATCCGGGTGGTTCCTCACGCGGTAGCCCGCTATGGTGCCTTCATCGATCGCGACGTTATCCTCATGCCTTCCTACGTAAACATTGGCGCCTATGTGGGTGCACGCACGATGGTGGACACCTGGGCCACCGTAGGTAGTTGCGCCCAAATCGGGAGTGATGTGCACTTGAGCGGGGGCGTGGGCATTGGTGGCGTGTTAGAGCCGCTCCAAGCAGCGCCCGTTATCATCGAAGATGGCGCATTCATTGGCTCGCGTTGTATTGTCGTTGAGGGCGTTCACGTAGAGAAAGAAGCCGTACTTGGGGCCAATGTCGTTTTGACGGCAAGCACCAAAATCATTGATGTTACCGGACCGAGTCCAGTGGAATACAAAGGACGGATCCCTGCGCGGAGTGTCGTCATCCCAGGTAGCCAGACCAAAGAATTCCCGGCAGGAAACTACCAAGTTCCCTGTGCGCTAATCATTGGGAAACGCAAGGAGAGCACCGACAAAAAGACCTCCCTGAACGACGCCTTACGCACCTATAACGTAGCCGTGTAAGCATGAGCCCTGCAGCGCTTTCTCATCCCGTTTTTAAGACCATCGGCGCCGCGGCGGATGCGGCAGGCGTGCCCTGTTACGTCGTGGGCGGCTGGGTGCGTGATCGCTTACTTGATCACGGAAATTCAAAAGACGTCGATTTCGTAGTCGTTGGGGACGCCTTGCCTTTGGCTCAAGAATCGGCGCGTCGACTGAAAGCGGGTAAAGTCACGGTGTTTAAAAATTTCGGAACCGCTCAATTCCGTTGGAAAGAATGGGATATCGAATTCGTGAGTGCGCGCTCAGAAAGCTATAGCGCCCATAGCCGCAATCCGTCGGTACGTCCGGGAAGCCTACAAGAAGATCAACTGCGTCGGGACTTCACCATCAATGCGATGGCCTATGCGGTCAATACGGAGAATTTTGGAGAATTACTGGACCCATTTGACGGTCAAGGTGATCTCCAAAGCAAGATCTTAAAAACACCGGTAGACCCGATCAAAACGTTCGAAGACGACCCCTTGCGTATGCTACGGGCCGTGCGCTTTGCGAGCCAATTGAACTTTGAGCTACACCCGGATACCCTGGCAGGAATTCAGCAATGCGCTCCGCGTTTAGAAATTCTCTCTGCCGACCGCATAGCAACCGAACTCAACAAGATCATGGAAACGCCCAAGCCAAGCATTGGTTTTGCTTGGATGCATCGGGCGGGCTTACTCCCCTACCTCTTGCCCGAAGTGGCGGCACTTGCCGGCGTGGATGAAGTGGAAGGGCATTTGCACAAAGACAATTTTTGGCACACGCTTGAGGTCCTTGATAACCTCGCCTCCGTTTCGCCGAATCTCTGGCATCGCTGGGCAGCTTTGTTGCATGATATCGGCAAGCCACCGACCAAGCGATTTGTGAAAGGAACAGGGTGGACCTTCCATGGCCATGAGTATCTAGGCGGAAAAATGGCCAAGAAAATCTTTAAACGGCTTTCCCTCCCACTAGACGATCGCTTGCATTATGTGGTCAAATTGGTCCAAATGTCCTCTCGCCCCATTGCAGTAGCCAGTGATTTGGCCACGGACTCTGCCGTTCGTCGATTGCTTTTCGATGCTGGGGAGGCCATTGATGATTTGATGCAACTCTGCGAGGCGGATATCACCACCAAAAACCCCAAAAAGAAAACCAAGTACTTAGCGAACTTTCAGAAAGTCCGGGAAAAACTGATCGAAGTGGAAGCCCGTGACCACTTGCGCAATTGGCAACCCCCAGTGGATGGAAACCAACTTATGGAGTGGTTTGGCCTACCGCCTGGCCGCGAAATTGGCGAACTCAAACTCGCGATTCGCGAAGCGGTCTTGGATGGGAAAATCCCGAATACCTTTGAAGACGCTCGACGTCTAGCTTATGAATTAGCCCGATCCATGGGCATTGAACCACAGATTGCTCTATGAAAACACGTTTGACCCTTCGCGCCATTTTACATTGTCCGGATGATGTATTTCGTGATATCGCCATTGATAGTGCGGCGAGCTTAGAGGATTTGCACCATGCCGTGGCCGCGGCCTACCGATTAGAAGCAGGCCAAATGGCTTCCTTCTACACCACGGATGATCAATGGACACAATTAGATGAAATTCCGCTCATTGCCATGGACCCCAATGGTTTAGGCGCCATGAGCGACCATGTCCTCGATCGCATTTTGGGCAGCCCAGGGAAGCGTCTGATTTTTGTCTACGACTTCCTAGCCATGTGGACCTTTATGATTGAATTTGTGCGTCAAGACGAGGGGGACCAAGACCAAGCGCAGGTCACCTTATCCTATGGCGACCGGCCTAAAGAGGCTCCAGATCCCGAATTCGCAGGGGAAGGCGGGCTGGCTTATGCCGACGATGAGGATGAAGAAGAAGATGAGTATGGCTTTGACGAGGAAGATCTCGACGGCTACTCCTCCGATGCCTGGTAAAATTCGACGCGCACAATCGCATCCACTGGAATCCGTAAGCCATCTTTGAAAACGGCCCACTCCGGTGTACAGGCCCACAAGGTGGTCTCTACACGATATACCGCTTCCGCTTCACCTTGAAGAAAGATGAGCACTTTTTCCTCCCGCAGGTTGCCCACGAAGGTAGCCTTGTGCAGCGATTTCCACCGAGCATGACGATCTTCTTCAGCCAACAAAGGTGCCTTGCCTAGAGTCCTTTGACTCAATTCCTCGCGCTGTATTGAGATGATCTTTTCCATGCCGTATATCCAAGTTACGAAGAACTCGCAGAGGATTTACCTTCGTAGTATGTCACGCCCTCACATTTGGATGCTTCATGGACCCACGGCCTCGGGAAAAACGGCCCTCGCAATTGCGCTGGCCAACAAGCTGCAAGCCAACGTATTAAACTGTGACGCCCGCCAGGTATATCAAGAACTCAATATTGGAGTTGCCCGGCCCAGTGACGAAGAATTGGCCGCTGCCCATCACCTAGGGATTGCGAGTCATTCCATTCACAGCCCCCTCACCGCCATGTCTTTCGCCCAATGGGCGCGTCCCATTGTACAGGAAGAGCTGTCACGCCATGGACATCTCGTGATCGTTGGAGGATCAGGACTCTATGCCAAAGCCTTGCTCTATGAAACGGATGCCTTGCCTGCGGCAGATCCGACAGTGCGCACCGACCTGGAGGCCCGTTGGAACACAGACCGAGAGGCCCTGGTGCAAGAACTTGTGCGCCGTGATCCAGCCTACGCCGCACACGCAGATTTAAGCAATTCAAGGCGTGTCATCCGTGCGCTAGAAGTCATCACCCTGAGTGGTCAGCCCTATTCAGCCCAACGCACGATGGGCCGAGAAGCCAAGGCGCATTTTGACGCAGACCTTCGTGAGATCGCCCTTTGGCCCCCTATGGAAGCTCTCACCCAAAGAATACAGCAGCGGAGTGGGCAAATGCTGGCCAAAGGCCTCCGGCAAGAAGCAGAAAATCTCGCCGCGTACAAATCATTAACGGCCATGCAAACGGTCGGTTATCGCGAATTCTATGCCCATCCGGATGCGGATGATGCATCCATAGCTTCATTGATTGCAACCCACACCCGTCAATACGCCAAACGTCAGCTCACCTGGCTTAAAAAGCAAACGGGCGTTCGCCCCGTGGAACTTGGCACTACCGCCGAAAAACTCCTTAGGGCATGAAAAACCGCCAACCTCACCCTCGCTGGCGATTCTTAAGTCCCCTCTACTTGCTGGCGGTGGCGATCCATCGGAGCATTTACGAATGGAAAATCATCGTCCCCTTTCTCCCAAGCCAACCCACCCTGACCTTGGGAAATCTACATGCGGGAGGTACGGGTAAAACGCCCATTGCATTGTGGATTCTCGAACAACTTCAGCCCCATGTCAAGGATGTAGCCTATGTGTCTCGTGGCTATGGGCGGAAAACCAAGGAGAGTCGGCGCGTAGAATTGGAAGACCGGGCCGAAGAGGTAGGAGACGAGGCCCGCCTTGTGCGACGCGTCTTCGGGCATTCGCCTGATGTCCACGTTTTAGTCGCCCGAAAGCGCCGCGAAGCTTTCGCCATGCTCCCGCCCCGATGCCCCGTGATCTTGGATGATGCGTTCCAGCATTGGGACTTGAGAAGCCCCGTATCCCTGCTAATTTGCCCCTATGGCGAATGGTATACCGATGCCGCCGTGTTGCCTGCTGGTCCACTGCGAGAAGACCCTTCTGCCGCAAGCCGTGCGACCGCCATTTTGATCAGTAAATGCCCCCACCCCTTGGATGCGCACGAACGCCTAGCCATTGCCCAACGGCTCGGTCTGCGTAAAGACCAACAGCTATTTGCCGCCCAAGAATTGATGGGGGAGCCCGTCCCTTGGTGGGGGGCACCCGCATGGCGTGGAGATGAAACCGCCCTCGTATTTTCTGGCATTGGAGACCCGGGGCATTTTGAGACGTTCGCCAGCCATCCAGATCGCTATGTTCAAGGTGGAGTAGCCGCCGTCACATTGCGCTTTCCTGACCACAGCCCGCTCGATGCCGCTCGATGCGCCCAAATTGCGTCAGACGCGTACCAGAGCGCTTGCAATGCCGTGATTACTACCGCAAAAGACCTTGCGCGCCTTCAGCACAAACCGGATGAATGGGCCGACGTGCACGTCTATTGCCTCCCACATGAAGCCGATTTTGGAGAGGACCGAAATCCCTTCCTCCTTTGGCTCCAAAACCAATGGAAGGCCCACGGATACCGCGTACCTTTGCCCTTATGAGCGAAGCGGTAGTGACGGCCTATGAGGCGGTGATTGGACTGGAAGTGCACGTGCAGATGAACACGCGCTCCAAAGCATATTCTTCGGATGGCTATGATTATGGGGCTGCCCCGAATAGCCAAGTTTCTCCTATTACTTTGGGTCATCCCGGAACTTTACCCAAGGCAAATTCCGCCGTTGTGCGCAACGCGGTGCGCCTTGGCCTTGCATGCGGCTGTCAGATACGGGAATACAACGCCTACGCTCGAAAAAACTACTTCTATCCCGACTTGCCGAAAGGCTACCAAATCACCCAGGATGAAACGCCCATTTGTACCGGCGGCGGCGTTTGGATCTCTTCGGAAACCATGGCTCCAAAAATGATTGGACTCACGCGGATTCATATGGAAGAAGACACGGGCAAGTCGATTCACGACTTGGACCCCTTCCACACCCTTTTGGACCTGAACCGTGCGGGAGTTCCCCTCCTGGAGATTGTTTCGGAACCGGATTTTCGAAGCGGAGAAGAGGCCTACCTCTACTTACAGGAAATTCGCAAATTGGTGCGCTACTTAGACATCTCCGATGGCAACATGGAGGAGGGATCGTTGCGATGTGATGTAAATATCTCCATTCGTCCAGTAGGGCGTGAGAAATTTGGAACCAAAATAGAAGTCAAAAACCTAAACTCTTTCCGAAACGTGCAGCGCGCGATTGACTACGAATACGAACGTCAATGTGCCGTATTGAATTCAGGAGGGCAGCTTTTTCAAGAGACTCGGACCTTCGATGCGACCAAAGGCAGCACCACTGCGATGCGTTCGAAAGAAGACGCGAACGATTACCGGTACTTTATCGAGCCCGATCTGGCGCCTGTGCGCGTGACTGAGCCCTTTAAAGCATCTATTGCCGCATCCATGCCTCCGCTGCCTCAAGCCTTGGTCAAGCGCTACCAGGAGGAGCTGGGCCTTAGTCGCTATGATGCACAACTATTGACCGAATCAAAGGAGACGGCTTTGTACTATGAAGCACTTTTGGCCACCGGCTGCCCCGCAAAATCGGGCGCTAACTGGCTCATGGGGCCCGTGCAAGCTTGGCTGAATGAACGCGCCTTGGATTGGAACCAATGGGCTATGCCTGCCGCCAGCCTGGCAAAACTTATCCACTTGGTCGAATCCAACACGGTAAGCTTTAGTGCCGCCGCCCAGCAGTTATTCCCTTTATTAATCGCTTCCCCCGATTCTGACCCCAAAGCGCTGGCCGAGACGCATGGACTCCTACAGGAATCCGATGAAGACGCCTTGCTCGCCCATGTTGATGCCGCCTTGGCTGCTTTTCCCGACAAGGTAGAAGAATACAAAGCAGGCAAGAAAGGCCTAATGGGTTTGTTCATGGGAGAAGTCATGAAACGGAGCCGCGGAGCCGCAGATCCAAAAGTCACGAGCCGATTGATTCAACAGCGGTTAGAATCCTAAAGCAGCGCTAACGTATTTGATTATGAGAAAACCGTTCTTACGAGCGTCCGTATGGGCCGCGCTCATCTTTGGAGCCGTTACGGCCTGCACCAACGATGCAGCCGAGGTAAACCTGGCCATTGAAGGTGCTACCGAAGCCATTGTCGTGCGCATTGAAGGAGACCATAGCGTCCCCTTTGATACCCTGGATATCGTGGACGGACACCTATCCATCGAGCTTCCGGTGGACAGTACCTTGAATACCTTCTACTTCTTGCTCTTTGACACGGGCGGCAGTTTGCGTTTGGGCATTGCGCCCGGCGATGAAATTGAAGGCACCGTGGACGCCACCACGCCCATGACAGAATACAGCCTCACCGGTTCACCCATGAGCGAGCAACTCTTGGCGCTCTACCGCCCTGTGTTGACCTCTTCACGCCTCTTGGATTCCTTAGATGTGTTTCGCCAAAATCGTCGTACCGATAGCGCCGATGTGATGTTAGAACGTGAGAATCGCCACTTTGAGCTATTGCAAGCCCGTTATTTGGCCCACCGCGATGAAATTCAAGCCGTCATCGCCCAAGACAGCACCAACCTGTCTAACGTTTTCGCTTTCTTCCAGCAAGTAGGTCAAGTGCCCATTTTCCGTCCTGGCTCAGACATGGCGGTCATGCAGGCCTACGCAATGGCTATCCTGGAGGCCCATCCTACCCATCCTTTGGCCCAAATCTTCGCCGAAGAGGTGATGCGTATGGCCAACGCCCCCGCACAACCCGAGCGCCGTTAAGCGCTTCGAAGGATGTGCGCTGTCTTTTGACGACACATATAAAAAAGCCCCGGCCGATGGCCGGGGCTTTTTGATTCGTTAAAATCGGTCTCCTTACTGAATTACGATGACTTCGCTGACTCCTTCCCCATTCTGGGTACGGGTCACCACGTAGCTGCCCTTAGCTAAGCCAGACACATCTACGGTCAACGTGCTTTGTCCGGAAGGCACACGCTTCAAGTCCATACGGCGTACCACGCGTCCATCCAACGTGCGCACCGAAATTCGCACTTCTCCTTGACCATCCAGAGGAACTTGGATGCGGTCTGTGGAAGGATTTGGGTAAACTCCAAGGGCTAAGCCTTTTTGATCTGCTGGGCGTTCTACAATGCTCACAGGTCGGCTCGTTGAGGTCGTCGTCGTATGGAAAAGACCACGGCCGTGCGTTGCAATGAAGAAGTCTCCTTCCGTCTCGCTGCTCCCAGCGGCATTCGGGTCATAATTCTCATTGGTACGGTACTGCTCAATCTCAAAAACTGGAATACGAGCCATGCCATCATTTTCCTCCGTGTACGTTGGGGCTCCTGAGTTCAGGTTATCAGTCATGAAGACTCCCCATTCGGTACCCACCACGAGACGACCCGAGTTGCCCTTGTCAAATGACACGGCATAAGCAGGTACGTTTGGCAAGTTTCCTTGCTTCGGAGAGAAGCTTGGAGCGGCGGAAAGCGCATTGGTCGAAACGTAGACGAAGTTGGTGTTTCCATAGTTACCCAAGGATACGGCTACGCGATTGGCATCGTTAGGATCCACATCAATCCCCGTAACAACGCGGTTCGAGAACGTTCCGATTTGGTCTACTGTGATCACATAGGAGCTCACAGAGTCAATACTTGCCTCGTTCTTGGTGCGTGCATTCTGAAGATTTGAAATACGGTACAGTCGACCATTGGTGGTTCCTACAAACAAGGTATTTCCATCATTAGAAATCTTCATGTACTGTGGGGTAGTCCCATAGCCCAAGTGCGCAATTTGCCACCACTCTGTGCTTCCGAACTGATGTACTTCGCGGGTCATCCAAATACCCCCAATCGTTGGGAAAGCGGCATCACTCCATGAGCTCAAGCCTGCAAAGAACATCGATTGAACTGGGTCTTGCGTTTTGTAGATATCACCCACATTCATCACACCAGTGGTCGTTACCTCGATGGGCAAACCACCAATAGCTGAAGGCAGTGTCAAGTTGGAGTTAGCGGGCAAGAAGACATCACAGGTCATGATCACCTCCGCCAAAGGAGCTGATGTGAAGGTGATTTCAAAATATCCCGAGTCCGCAACAAAAGTTCCTGAACCATCTGGTCCGCTGATGTTGCCTTGGGCATCTGCCGTCAAGGTTACTGGCCCAGCGACGACCTCAAAGGTTCCGGCTAAGTACTCTGCCGCATCTTGGCCATGGCGCATTTTGCCTTTGAAGACCTTTTTGATTCCATCGCCATACCCCATGGAGCGCAAGGCTGGAAGTAACTCAAAAACAACGGTATCCTCCGAATTCATATCATTGCTTGTTTCCCATAATTCAAAGGGCATCATCCAGTTCGACAAGGAGAAACCACGCTGGCTTGCCAAGTTCATTACCGGAGAAGCGAAAGAACTCCAAGATTGACCCTCATTATCGGAGCGATAGAAATTTCCACTCTGCGTTTCGGCAAACATGACTTTAGGGCGCAACCATGAGATGTCTGAATGACCTCCATCGCCTCCAAATACATCCTTGGCACCATTCGCAGAAACTAGCGTCCCATCGAGATACGAGGTGCCGTTATCTTGGCAACCACCTATCAATTTACGGTCCTTACCTACCCCAAATCCAAAGTATTGGAAGGTGTTGTAGCCCAAATTGCGCTCGGTCCATGTTTGACCGCCATCAGTTGATTTGAAAACGCCACCATCATTCGACGTGTAAGCGATGTTTCCGTTGTTGGGATCAAAAATCATTTCATGGCTATCCGCGTGTAAGTAAAAAGGATTGCCTCCACCAAAATTGTTCAGGGTGCTCACTTGGCTCCATCCTTGCGTCTCTTGCCACTGCCATACGGTGATTCCACCCAACCAGATGTGATTTTTGTCGGTGGTGGAGATTGCGAAGAGCAAGTCATAGATGCCCTGGCAATATTGTCCCGTACCTGAACCGTTACACAAGGGATCAAAGTTGTTACCGCGTTGACCGATTTTACCCCACGTGGTACCCCCATCCATGGAACGATACACGGCCGCTAACTTGCTACCATTGGTTTGAATGACATACACGTAGTTTTCATCCTGAGGACTGATGGCATAGCGCATGCGGCTACCCGTCCGTCGGGGAAGGCTCGTGCTCGTCACGACCGGCGTGGAGATCTCCGTGAAAGAGGTACCGTCAGAAGAATACATGGTTTGACCTGAACGGTTCAAAAAGATCTTTCCAGTCTGCGAAATGGCAAAGTCTGTGATTCCTCCAGTGAGCAAGGTGCTCCACGTAGCTCCACCGTCTGTCGTCTTTTTGAAGCCACTATTGGTCGCTGCATAAATCGTGTTGGCATCCGTGGGGTGTGCCGCAATATCTGCTACGGCCGCCCAGTCGCCTGAGCCTGAAACCGAGGCAGGTTGTGTGGAGGCCAACAAGGTGAAGGAATTCCCACCGTCGGTAGACTTATAGATACCGCCACCCGCAAAGTTGGGCGTCGTATTCTGACCTGTACCACCGTAGCCCAAGAAAATTTCCCCCGTACCGTAGTAGATGTCCCCATTGGACGCTTGCGTAATACTTGCCACCGATTGATTGGCTCCAGGATCGCTCACGACATTCCACGTAGCGCCTCCGTTCGTTGACTTGAACAAACCGCCACCTACGGATCCGGCAAAAACATGGGCTGAATTCCCTTTGTCCACCAAAAGCGCTCGGGTACGGCCACCCATATTGTCAGGACCTTTGGTGTCCCACATGAGTGTGCTCGTCTTGGCCGAAGCCATGTTTTGGAGTGATTGCCACGCTTGAGCCACGTCAGAAGGGTCAATTTCGCCCGTCACTCCGTTGGCACGAAGCATGTGTAAATAGTCTTGAGTCCCTGCAATCGCCCTATCCGCTTCGGCATGCCGAGGATGGTATTTTGCGGCTGGAGTCGCATTCGGAAGTAAAGTAAACGCAGTGACAGCTGCGGCAGCGAGGGAGCTAAGGATATAGATTTTCGTACGTGTTTGCATCGTTCGGATGGTTTTCAATTCGTTAAAAATACAGCGTAAATCGCTTACAGTATGTGTTTTTCCGCATGATAACTGGATCTGACTAGCGGACCCGACTCTACATGGATGAACCCAAGGGATTTGGCTTCAACTTCAAGTTGCTGAAAAACCTCAGGCTCAACGAAATGTTGAACCGGTAAATGCTTCGGGGTTGGCTGCAAGTATTGGCCAAGGGTTACGACATCCACGCGCGCTTCACGAAGTTCATGGAGCGACTCGCGCACTTCATCGATTGTTTCGCCCAGCCCAAGCATGATACCCGTTTTGGTTCGATGGGCGCCATGGTCTTTTAAGTACTTCAAAACAGCTAGACTGCGGTCATATTGTGCTTGAATGCGGACCTGCCGAGTGAGCCGTCGAACGGTTTCCATGTTGTGCGAAATAACCTCGGGAGCCGCTTCTAGAATGCGATCCAGTTGGGATTCGTTTCCTCGAAAGTCTGGAATGAGTGTTTCCATCGTCGTTCCTGGACTGATGCGTCGAACCGCCTTGATGGTTTCGGCCCATAAAATAGAACCACCATCTGGAAGGTCATCCCGATCGACCGAAGTCAATACTGCATGCTTCACTTTCATGAGCTTGATGGAACGACCCACGCGATCCGGCTCATCCCAATCCACGGGAAGAGGCCGACCCGTCGCAACGTTGCAAAAACCACATGAGCGCGTGCATATGTTGCCTAAAATCATGAAGGTTGCCGTACCCTCTCCCCAACATTCGCCCATGTTCGGACAATGTCCCGATTCACAAATCGTGTGCAACTTATACTGATCCACGAGAGATCGAACATGCTTGTAATTTTCTCCCGTAGGTAATTTGACCCGAAGCCATTTGGGCTTGCGGACGGGAGTGGGGGAACTGACTTCTGACATGGAGCTATATTAACCGCAGGCGGACGTTTTTGTTTCCTCTAGCCAAGCATCCAGGGTGGTGCCTCGCACCTCGAAATGACTACAGTGCCTTTGGACCGATCCCTGACGCCACCAAAGCAGCTGGGGACTCTCATGCCAAACGCCCCAACGATCGGCTAAATCGAGGGACAGGGCCCGATTTTCTACCACATACAGAAGGTAGATCTCGGGGGCATCCGCTTTGGCTTCCCATCGCTGAAGGGATAGCTGAGCTTGACTCGAAATAGGACAGCGGGTGCTATGCTTGAAAACCAAGAAGCCCCGGTCTCCCGAGGCTGCCTCTAAGGCATGCAATTCCGCCGCCCCTTCGAGGACGGTCCAATTCATTTATGCCGTATGTGTTGGAGCACCTCCGGGCACCGCACCGATGAAGGCAGGGCACTTTTCCGCAGATCCGCAAGAGGCCAAGCCTACTACAAACAACAACACGAGGGCAAAAGCAAGTACACGTTTCATTCCAAGGAATTTGTTCAAAAGTACGACTTTCGCAGTATGCAGCTCCCTCCTCCTCCCGAGTCATGGAAAAACATCCTCGAACAAAGCTTTCCCGAAGGCCAATGGAGGGAGGTCATAGCGGAAATTCAGGATCGGTATAATTCGGAGACCTGCTACCCTCCAGCCCATCAATTGTGGGCCGCATTGGATGGACTGCGCCCCGATCAGGTGCGCGTAGTGATCTTGGGACAAGACCCCTACCACGGGGAGCATCAAGCCAATGGACTCGCTTTTTCAGTCCCACAGGGACAAAAAATCCCTCCCTCTCTGAGGAATATTTATAAGGAATACCATCATGACACCGGCTTTGCCATGCCTGTCAGCGGAGATTTGACGCCTTGGAAGAACGAAGGGGTCCTCCTGCTAAATACCTCCTTAAGTGTGCGCGCCGGTTCTGCAGGCAGCCATCGAGATTTGCCATATGGTCCCATGATTCAGGCCATTCTCAGCCATCTGGCGACGCGTCCGGGTGCAAGAGCATTTTGGCTTTGGGGGAATGACGCCCAAAAAGTAGGAGCCTCGCTACCGACGGAGCGGCATGTGATTCTACGCAGCGCCCACCCCTCTCCTCTGGGGGCTTATCGGGGGTTTTTTGGCTCCAAACCCTTTTCAAAAACGAATCAATTCTTCCAAGCTCAAGGCCTTGAACCCATCAACTGGTGCTTGGAGGGCTTACCTTTGATCACATGACCAACACCCTCATTCTTGTACTTCTTGCGGTGGCTGCGGCTGCTTCGGTTTATCTGGTTTGGTTGCAACGCCAAAAAGGTGAGAGCGATGGGTCCAGCGCCTTGCAACTTCGTATCCGCGAACTCGAGGAGGCCCTGCGCGCCGCAGAAATTGAAGGGGCACGGTTGCAAGAGCGTTTAAACCAGCACGAGGGACAAAAAGAACAAATGAGTCAGGAGTTTAAGCTCATGGCCCATGAGGCGCTGCAAGCGCAGACCGAGGCGCTTCAGAAGCAAATGAAAGAAGCAAATTCGGCTCAACTTTCGGTCATTCTAGCCCCCTTCCGGGAGAAATTAGACATCTTCGGCCAGCGCGTGCAAGAAAGCCATGATAAAGGGCAAAAAGAACGGATTGAATTAAAGACCGAGGTAACCAAACTGGTCGAGCAAAACGAAAAACTGAAGAACGAAGCCAATCAATTGACCAAGGCCCTGCGCGGCGACGTAAAAATGCAAGGCAACTGGGGCGAAATGGTCCTTGAGCGGCTTTTGGAACGAACCGGATTAACAAAGGGTCAAGAATACTCAGTCCAAGAAAGTGTCACCACGGAGGATGGGAAACGCTTCCAACCGGATGTGGTATTGCACCTACCTGAGAGTAAAAATATTATCATAGACTCCAAGGTTTCGCTCGTGGCCTATGAGCGTTTTGTCAATGCCGATAATCCGGAAGAACAGGCCGTGGCATTGAAGGAACACATTCAATCGTTAAAGAACCACATTCGCGGGCTCAGCGAAAAGAACTACCAGAACCTCTACGGGGTTTCCTTAGATTTTGTCATCCTTTTTGTACCCATTGAAGGCGCTTATTCGGTGGCGTTACAGGCCGAACCCGGCCTCTACCAGGAAGCCTTCGACAAGAACATTGCCTTAGTGAGCGCCACGAGCCTATGGTCCACCCTGCGTACCGTCGGCACCCTCTGGCGCCAGGAACGTCAGAATGCCAATGTTCAGGAAATCATCCGTCAAGCCTCCGACCTCTACGACAAATTTGTGGGCTTCTCAGAGGAATTGATCAAGGTGGGCAGCCAAATGGATACCGCCAAGCGGAGTTATGAAAACAGCATGAAAATGCTCGTGGAAGGAAAGGGCAATCTTGTACGACGCACCGAGAACCTGCGGGTACTTGGCCTCAAAAACAGTAAAACAGTGCATCCCAACCTCGTGGATCGCGCCATGGATGCCGCCCCCTCCGAGGAAGAATCCACCGATACCCCTAGTTAAATGGAAGGCATGATTTACGGGGTGCACCCCGTGCTTGAAGCGCTCGAATCGGGCCAAGAAGTAGACCGCATTTTTGTCACGCGAGGACGTCAAGACTCGGTGGATCCCGTGCTGGAGGCCGCGAAAGCCCGCGGAATCCATGTCAAATTTGTCCCCGTCGAAAAACTGCAGCGCCTCACTAAAAAGAACCACCAAGGCGTCATCGCCTTCCTCAGCGCGGTCAGTTTTGCCGAATTAGACCATGTCGTAGGCGCCTGCTACGAACGGGGTGAAACGCCGCTCATCGTAGTGCTCGACCGCGTCACCGATGTCCGCAATGTGGGAGCTATCGCCCGCAGTGCTGAATGCTGTGGCGCGCATGCCCTGGTCATCCCCGAGCAACAATCTGCCCCCATGAACGCGGACGCCGTCAAATCCTCCGCCGGCGCCATGCTCCGTCTACCTATTTGCCGGGTAAAGAATCTTTCACACGCCCTGGCGGATCTCGAAAATAGCGGCCTCTCGATTGTAGGCTGCACCGAAAAAGGCGATTCCCTCCTCGCCGAAGCCGACTTTACCCTTCCCGTGGCGCTCGTATTGGGCTCTGAAGAGGATGGCATTTCCCCTGCTGTGTGGAAGGGCTGCCGAACGCACGCCAAAATCCCAACGGTGGGCGAGCTCGGTTCTCTCAACGTATCTGTAGCCGCTGGCATGGCATTGTATGAGGTGCTGCGGCAGCGCGGTTAGAGGTTTAAGGGTTTAAGGGTTTAAGGGGGCGCTGCGCGCCCCCTCGGTTTGTTGGTTTTTTCGTTTGTTGGTTAGGATGCATGATTCACCCTAGCTCTCTAGCTTCCCAGCGCGAGGGCAAAGCCCGAGTTCCCTAGCTTCCCAACGCGCCGCGGGCGCTTCCTAGCCCAAACGTGCCTGCAACGCCGACAATTTAGCCTGGCTGTCGCTGACCTTTTTGCGTTCGATCTCAATGACCGCAGGAGGTGCATTGTTGACGAAGCCTGGATTGCTAAGTTTCTTTTCTATAGAAGCAATGAACCCCGTGTAGTAGGCGATGTCCTTTTCAATTTGGGCGCGATCTTCGTCGCTCAAGGCCGACTCCTCCGCAGAGAAAACGAGGAAGTACTCGCGAGTACCTGCGAGAAGCGCCAAGGCGCCTTCGGGCACCTCAGCGCAAGCGCCGGGGGCATTTACCAGTTTCTCCACCACAGCCAAACCGGAGGGCGCATCGCCCTTAAAGCGAAGGTCCATGGGCTGTTTGAAGGACAGATTGCGCTCCTTGCGAACGTTGCGCAGGGCCACAATGAGTTCTTCCACATGCGCGAATGCCGCGAGTTGGTCTCGGTCGGCGGTGCCGGGTTCAGGCCAAGCTTGCAAGTTCAAGAAGTCGTCCGAATCCACCTGGCGCAACACGTGCCAAACCTCCTCCGTGATGAAGGGCATAAAGGGATGTAAGGCCTTCATGAGCGCCTCAAAGAAATCCAGGGTCTTCGCGAGAACGGGTGCCGCAATGGGCTCACCGTAGGAAGGCTTGACCATTTCGAGGTACCAGGAGCAGAAATCGTCCCAAATCAACTTGTACAATCGCATCAGCGCATCCGATAGGCGGTACTTCTGGAAGTCATCTTCAAGGTGTGTGAGGGTTTCCGAGAGCACTTGCTCAAACCAGGTCATCGCCCACTCAGAGGCCGCATCGACTTCCACGTCACCCGCTTCCCAGCCCTTGACCAGGCGTAGGGCGTTCCAGACCTTATTGGAGAAGTTTCGGCCTTGAAGGCAGAGGTCTTCATCAAAAGGTAGGTCGTTTCCGGCAGGGGAACTCATGAGCATACCCATGCGCACCCCATCCGCTCCATAGTGCTCAATCAAGGTCAGTGGATCGGGAGAATTACCGAGGGACTTGGACATTTTGCGGCCCTGCTTGTCGCGGACAATGCCCGTGAGGTAGACTGTTTCAAAGGGTTTTTTACCCGTGTATTCGTAGCCCGCCATCGCCATGCGCGCAACCCAGAAAAACAGAATTTCGGGGGCCGTCACGAGGTCTTGAGTGGGATAGTAATAGTCGAGTTCGGGGTTATTGGGGTGATTGATTCCGTCAAATACCGATATAGGCCATAACCAACTCGAGAACCAAGTGTCCAAACAATCTTCGTCTTGGCGCAAATCGCTTGCTTGGAGCCCCGAGTTACCTGACGCCTTGCGCGCCTTTTCCAATGCTTCTTCGATCGTTAATGCCACGACAAAGTCCGCTTCGCCTTCCCCGAAGAAGTATGCGGGAATCTGGTGGCCCCACCAAAGTTGGCGCGAGATGCACCAGTCCTTGACATTTTCCATCCAGTGGCGGTAGGTATTCTTAAATTTTTCCGGGATGAGCTGAATCTCATCGCTCATTACCGCGTCCAAGGCAGGCTTGGCTAACTCCGGCATGCGAATCCACCATTGAAGGGACAAACGAGGCTCGACGACCGCTCCGGTGCGCTCAGAAGTTCCCACGGTGGAGGCATAGGTTTCAACCTTGACCAAATCCCCGCGTTCTTCCAGGTAAGCTGCAGTGGCTTTTCTGGCGGCAAAGCGATCCATACCTGCCCATTCCAGGCCGTGTTCGTTCAAGGTGCCATCCTCGTTCAAAACATCAATTACATCGAGGCCATGCTTCTGGCCAATCGCAAAATCATTCCAGTCGTGCGCAGGCGTCACTTTCAAGCAGCCCGTGCCAAAATCCGGCGTCACATACTCGTCCGTGATGATGGGAATCTCCATCCCTCCCAGGGGGACCCGAACATGCAAGCCATGCAGTGCCGTGTAGCGCTCGTCTTTCGGGTTGATCGCAATGGCGCGGTCGGCCATGATGGTTTCCGGGCGCGAAGTGGCTACCGTCAGGTAGGTTCCTGGAGTCTCTACGACTTCGTAGCGCACGTAATACAGCTTCGCTTGTACGTCTTTGTGCAACACTTCTTCGTCGCTCAAAGAGGTCTTTGCCTCTGGATCCCAGTGGACCATGCGTTGACCGCGATAGATATGTCCCTTTTCGTGGAGATCAACAAAAACTTTTAAAACACTTTGGCTGCGCGTTTCATCCATGGTGAATGCCGTACGATCCCAATCACAGGAAGCGCCCAAGGTCTTGAGCTGCTCCAGAATAATTCCTCCGTGCTTGTGGGTCCACTCCCAGGCATGCTCAAGGAAGGCCGCTCGACTTAGATCCGACTTCTTAATGCCGGATTCGCGTAACTTCTGAACCACCTTGGCTTCCGTGGCAATGGAGGCATGGTCTGTGCCGGGGACCCAGCAGGCATTGTAGCCGCGCATCCGGGCGCGTCGAATCAACACATCTTGAATCGTGTTGTTGAGCATGTGCCCCATGTGGAGGACTCCTGTCACATTAGGCGGCGGAATGACAATGGTATAGGCGGGTCGAGCATCGGGCGTAGACGAAAATGCTTTTCCATCCATCCAACGAGTATACCATTGTCGCTCTACCTGACCGGGAGCATATTTTGAGGCAATTTCCATAGAGCGCAAAGGTAGGAGTTGGCACTTTTTTTGCAGTAACCAAATTGGCGGTTACATTTGCCGTCCATGTCAAACAATATTCAAGCATAAAAGCCATGAAAAATTTCTTCGCCACCGCCGCTCTGGTATTTGCTTCCAGCCTGGCCATGTATGCCCAAGAAGCTAATCCCAACGCTGCAAATATTGCGTTTGAGAACAAAACAATCGACTATGGTAAACTTGAAAAAGATGCCAATGGCGAGCGTGAATTCACTTTTAAGAACAACGGCAAAGAGCCTTTAATCATCTCGAACTGTGTCGGTTCTTGCGGTTGTACGGTACCTCAGTGGCCACGCACTCCCATTGCCCCAGGCGCTACGGCAGCGATTAAGGTGAAGTATGATACCCGCCGGGTTGGTCGCTTCCAAAAGACGGTGACCGTGCAAAGCAACGCGTCCAATGCTACCGAAGTATTGACCATCAAAGGAGAGATTCTTGCGCCAGCCGCGACGACTACCGCTCCAGTGAATACAACCACAGGCACTTCCAAAGTTTCTAAGTAATTCGGCGTCATCACGTTGAATCTAAGCAACCCGCTGCGAAAGCAGCGGGTTTTTTGTTGAAATTTGCGCCATGCCCAACGTCTCTTCCCGCGGTCAATCGATGCCCGCCTCTCCGATTCGGAAATTAGTACCCTACGCCGAAGGCGCCCAGAAAAAGGGAGTCAAAGTGCACTTCCTCAACATTGGTCAGCCAGACATTCCAAGCCCAGTAGTGGCAATGGATGCACTGAAACGGCATGAAGTCACCGTGCTTGCGTATTCACATTCTGCGGGATTCGCGAGTTACCGAGAGAAACTTGTTGGTTATTATGAAAAACATGGCATCGCCCTGAGTGCCTCTGATATGATCGTCACCACGGGCGGATCCGAAGCGCTAGCCATCGCTATGGGTAGCATTGTGGATCCGGGCGACGAGATCATCATTCCAGAGCCTTATTATGCCAATTATTTAGGCTTCGCCACCGCGACGGGAGCCGTCGTGGTCCCTGTGTTGAGTCGGATTGAAGATGGCTTTGCCTTACCTCCGATGTCCGACCTCGAAGCTTTAATCACCCCGAAGACCAAAGCTATCCTTCTGTGCAATCCAGGCAATCCTACCGGGAAACTGTACGACCGAAATGAGTTAGAGCAAGTGCGCGACATGGCTTTAAAGCATGATCTATATGTGGTTGCTGATGAAGTATATCGCGAGTTCACCTACGATGGAGCAACGCACACCTCTGTCCTCAATCTAGCGGGTATGGAACAACATGCGGTCCTCATTGATTCGGTCTCCAAACGTTACAGCATGTGCGGCGCGCGGATTGGTTTGCTTGCATCGAAAAATGAAGCCTTTATGGCGGCAGCGATGAAGTTCGCCCAGGCGCGTCTCTCCCCTCCCACCTTTGAACAAATGGCCGCAGAAGCCGCTTTGGAAACACCGGATAGCTACTTTCTAGAGGTCAATAAAGAGTATTGCACCCGCCGCGATTACGTGATTGGGCGTTTGAATGCCATCCCAGGGGTTTTCTGCCCTAAGCCGTCTGGCGCCTTCTATGCCGTAGCAAAATTGCCTGTCCAAGATGCAGACCACTTCTGCCAATGGATGCTCGAGTCCTTTGAGCATCAAGGCGAAACGGTTATGATGGCCCCCGCCGCAGGATTCTACACCCATGCCGAGGTTGGCAAACAACAAGTCCGAATCGCTTATGTACTTGAAGTGGCTGAGCTCGAGCGCGCCATGAATGCTCTAGAAGCTGGACTAAACGCTTATCCGCATCGCGCATGATTTGGGAATCCAATGCCTCTTTGGCGCCCTACAACACCTTTGGCATTGACGCCAAGGCGGAGCGCTTGGTGCATTTGGAATCGGAAGCCGATGTGGCCGCCTATGCGCTACACCCGGATGGCTTAGCGAAACAGACTTTGCTTCTCAGCGGAGGCAGCAATATGCTCTTGTGTGCTGATGTCCCTGGAACGACGGCACGCATTGCCTGGACTGGACGAACCGTGGTACGCGAAACAGAAGACCATGTGTGGCTCGAGGTCGCGGCAGGAGAATCCTGGCATGAAACCGTTCGATTCAGCGTCCAAGCACATTGGGGCGGCTTGCAGAACCTGTCACTCATTCCGGGACTCGTCGGTGCCGCCCCGGTCCAAAACATTGGTGCCTATGGCGTAGAATTGGCTGATTCATTTGATTCCCTGCGCTTTTTTGATTGGACACGTCAAGAAATTCGCACGATGGATGCCGCGGATTGTGGCTTTGGCTACCGAGATAGTGTGTTCAAAAAGCAACTAAAAGGCAAGGGAGTAATTCTATCTGTGACCTTCCGCTTGACCAAGCGAGATCATCGCTTGCAAACCTCATATGGGGCCATCCAAGATGCCTTGGCATCGGCAGGCGTAGCCCCTTCCGTGGAAAGTATTTCGGATGCGGTCATGGCCATCCGACAAAGCAAGCTTCCCGATCCGAAAGTGCTCGGGAATTCCGGTAGTTTCTTTAAAAATCCGGCATTACCCGCCCAAGAAGTTACGGCCTTGGCCGAACTCCACCCGGGCCTACCGCAATACCCGCAAGCGGACGGCACGATCAAAGTCGCAGCGGGATGGCTGATTGAACACGCCGGCTGGAAGGGAAAGCGCGTAGGGAATGTGGGTATGCATGCCCAACAAGCACTCGTCCTAGTGAACTATGGCGGCGCAAGCGGCCCAGAACTTTGGGAACATGCACAACGCGTGCAAGCCAGTGTCTTCGAGCAATTCGGAATCCAACTTGAGCCAGAAGTGAACCTCATTGGGTGATCCACATCACCTTGTAGATTTGTGGTTTGACCCTACCTTTGCCCTATGATTGCAACGCTTAAACTCATCCTCGTAGCCGTCGTGCTGTTGGGCCTTGGTCTGCTTGGCATGGCGGTAAAAATTTGGGCCAAAAAAGACGGTGAATTCGCGGGCACATGCGCTTCCAATTCTCCCTTTTTAAACAAAGAAGGCGAAGCCTGTTCTTTCTGTGGAGCCCTTCCAGAGCAGCAGTGCCAGAAGCAAGAGTAAGTAATCCCTGTACTATCCTGCCGCTTGAGATTATCACGGCGTATTTCGGGTTACAACGCTTTTCTTTCGTGCTGATGAGTTACTCCATTATCTATTGAGCCAATCACCTCTCACGTCTTACAAATCCATCGAAGCCCAGACCTTTAGTCCATCGGCTTCATTCCCGTAGATGAGTAAGGCATCCCACTCCGGATGCGTAGCCAGCCACTGTTTCGTTTTCTCGAGTCCCATCGACATGGCCGCTGTCGCCATGCCATCGGCGGCGGCGCAAGTTGGACCTATTAGGGTGGCGCTCAAAACATCGGTTTGGATGGGCCATCCCGTCTTTGCGTCCAAAGTGTGACCATAGTGCTGTCCCGTGCGCGGATCAACCTTGTAATTGCGATAATTTCCGCTGGTGGCCAGGGCACGTTCATCGATCGTCAAGGTGTAAGCAAAATCAGAGGTCTTTCCCTCTTGGGGCAATTCAATCCCAACCGAATAGGAGCTTCCATCAGGCTTGATGCCGAAGGTGCGCAGTTCTCCGCCAATTTCTACAAAGGCCGCAGTGGCGCCTCGTGCGCGCAGCGAATCGCACACGATATCGACCGAATGGCCTTGCGAGAAACTCATAAAGTTCAACTGTGTACGTAAACCCTCACGAACAGGAGCAGGAATCCCTTGGTCAAGGGCCAATTTGACCGGAGAGTTACCCGTGCAGAGGTGGGCCAATGAAAACCAGCTGGTATCCCCTACGTGATGCATGAGGGCCGCTAAAGCCAGAGTGTCGCCAGGCAGCAAGGTAGCGGGTCCAATCCCAAAGCCCCAGGCCTCAATAACGGGTGCTAAGGTGGGATCGAGCGCACCCTCGGTCTCGTAGTACAAGGCGCGCCCAATTTGCAGGAGCTCGCAGAGGTAGGGATGGTCGGGTGCAACCAACACCGGCCCGTTCAGCGCGGAGATCAAGGACGTGCTATCCCAGGGCGAGGCTACGTGGTTGTACTCCGCGAGCCAACGCTGGATGTCGGAGGCCTCAACGCGCGCGTCGCCATAGACGGTGATGTGAAAGGTGGTCGCTTGAGCTTCCCCTTCAAAGTAAAGGGCGTTGTCCGGAGACTGGCAGCCCGCCACGAGCAGCAGACCGCCAAAAAAAGCGGCCGAGGCCGCTTTTTTGTCTTTGAATGGATTAGCCTCCAAAGTCATCGAAGGAAACGTTTTCGGGTGGTACCCCAAAGTCATCAACCATTTTCAACACGGCCGCATTCATCATAGGAGGACCACAGAAATAGTACTCGATATCTTCAGGCGAATCGTGCTTTGACAAATAATTGTCAATCAAGGCTTGGTGAACAAATCCGACAAAGCCATCGCCTTCGTCATCCATGCTTGACTTCGCATTCCAATTGTCCTCCGGCAAGGGCTCGGAAAGGACCATATTGAACTTGAAGTTGGGGAACTCTTTCTCAATGTTCAAAAAGTCATCGATGTAGAACAGCTCGCGACGTGAGCGCCCGCCGTACCAATAGGATACTTTTCGGCCCGTCTTGAGCGTGTGGAACAAGTGAAATAAGTGAGAACGCATAGGCGCCATCCCTGCTCCGCCACCGATATAGATCATCTCTGAATCCGTGTCCTTGATGTGGAACTCTCCGTAAGGACCAGAAATAGTCACCTTATCTCCCGGCTTAAGATCAAACACATAGGAAGAACAAACCCCTGGATTCACATCCATCCATCCGTTCTTGGAGCGATCCCATGGTGGTGTCGCGATACGAATGTTCAACATGATGATGTTCCCTTCAGCCGGGTGGTTCGCCATAGAGTATGCGCGGAACAAAGGCTCCGGGTTGCTCATCTTAAGGTCCCAAAGGCCAAACTTATCCCACTCTGATTGGAACTCATCCGGCTTCTTGCCCAAACGTGGGTGCGCCGTGATGTCCATATTCTTGAAGTCTACATCAATGGCAGGTACATCTACCTGAATGTAGCCTCCTGCGAGGAAGTCAAGGCTTTCGCCTTCGGGCAATTTCACAACGAATTCCTTAATGAATGAGGCCACGTTGTAGTTAGAAACCACTTCGCACTCCCACTTCTTGATACCAAAGATTTCATCGGGAACTTTGACCTTCATGTCGTTCTTCACTTTCACTTGGCATCCTAGGCGCCAGTTGTCCGCAATTTGTTTGCGGTTGAAGAAGCCCGTTTCTGTTGGCAGGATTTCACCACCACCTTCCATGATTTGGCACTTACACATACCGCAGGTGCCCCCACCGCCACAGGCAGAAGGAAGGAAGATTTTCTGATTGCTCAAGGTGCCCAGGAGGGTGCTCCCAGATTCCACCTCGACCGTGTCACCGTTGATTTCAAGTTTAACCGGGCCCGATGGGCTGAGACGGGCTTTGGCTTGCAAAAGGATGGTGACCAAGGCTAAAATCACCAAGGTGAACACCAGAATGCTCAGCAAAAGAACCGTAGTTGAAGCAGCTAAAAACATAGTTTCTATGTCAGATTAGAGTTTAATTCCCATGAAGCTCATAAAGGCCATGCCCATTAAGCCCGTTATAATAAACGTAATGCCGAGGCCACGCAGAGGCGCAGGCACATGGCTGTACTTAAGTCGTTCACGAATGGCTGCAATGGCCACAATGGCCAACAACCAACCAATACCCGATCCAAATCCAAACACGGTAGCCTGTCCAATGTTCTCATAGGCACGCTCCTGCATGAAGAGGGATCCACCAAGGATAGAACAGTTTACCGCAATCAAGGGTAAGAAGATGCCCAAGGCAGAGTACAAGGCAGGCGCAAATTTTTCTACGACCATTTCAACCAATTGCACCATGGCCGCAATGACGGCAATGAACATGATGAAGCTCAGAAAGCTCAAATCCAAGTCCGCAAAAGAGGGATCCAACCACGTGAGGGCACCTTGTTTGAGCACTTTGGTCTCAAGCAAGTAGTTCACGGGCAGCGTGATGGTCAATACGAAGGTGACAGCCAAACCCAGGCCCACCGCAGTCTTTACCGTTTTGGAAACGGCTAAGTAGGAACACATGCCTAGGAAGTAGGCAAAAATCATGTTGTCAATAAAGATGCTCTTGACAAAAATGTTGAGTAAATCTTGCATGGCTTCTTAGGCTTAGTCTTTTTCGATCAGTGAAGGAGTTTTGGCCCGCTGTACCCAGATAATCAAGGCAACCACAATCAAGGCCATTGGAGGCAATAGCATCATACCATTGTTTTTATACCCCAAATCGTATAAGCCGAGCATATCGACCACAGGGTAATCCAAGAGGGTACCATTTCCGAGCAATTCGCGGAAGAAAGCAACGATGATCAGAATGCCACCATATGCCGCACCATTTCCCAATCCGTCTAAGACCGACTTCCAAGGCGTATTGCCCAAAGAGAACGCCTCAATACGGCCCATAATGATACAGTTGGTGATGATCAAACCAACGAATACGGACAACTGCTTGGATACGTCGTAGACAAAGGCCTTTAAAACCTGGTCTACCAGGATCACCAAGGCGGCAACCACGACAAGCTGAACGATGATCCGAATCCGGTTCGGAATCATGTTGCGCATCAAGGATGTGATCAAATTGGCCATCGTCGTCACGACCAATACAGAGAGGCCCATGACGATGGCAGGCTTCAATTTCACGGTGATGGCCAAGGCGCTACAAATACCCAATACCTGCACAGTGATTGGGTTATTTGCGTTCATTGGGTCGATCAGGAGGCTTCGGTTCTTCTTTGAGAATAAGCCTTCTTTTGCAGGTTTCTGTTCAGTGCTCATAACGCAGCCGTGATTAGAGTGGAATCAACAACAGGCGCCAACTCAACTGCAGGGGCTGCAGCCGCGGCGGCGATGTTCATTAAATAGGATTTGTAAGGCTTCAAGCAGTCAGCAATCATATCCTGAACCCCCACAGAGGTGATGGTTCCTCCAGAGATGCCATCCACTTGTTGGTCCCCAGAGGCATCGCCCTTGCGAACTTCAATGCCTTCATAGGTAGCGGTGAACAACTTCTTACCTGGGAATTGATCCTGGAAAATTGCTGTCGCAATTTCCGCTCCTAAGCCCGGAGTTTCTGTCTTGTGGCCAAAGGTGGCACCCAAGATGGTATTGCCGTCGCCTTCGAGGGCCACATAGCCCCAGATCGGGCCCCATAGGCCTTTGCCGCGCAAGGGAAGAACGTAATAGGTGTTGCCCTCAACATCTGCCTTGTACAATGGAACTTGGCGCTCTGCAGCGCTGAGCGCGACAGCGCTTGCCATGTCGATGTCAAAAGCTGAAACCTCTGACTCCACCGCTGCTCCGTTTTGGATGACCAGCTGCTCCTCGATGTATTGCGTGAAAAGCACTTCCACATTCTCGCCTTCAATTCCAATGGAACGAAGAATGTCCGACTTCTTCTCAAGTTCAACGTTCTTATCCTGGAAAGGCTTCAAAGACGTCGCTGCAATGGAAAGCAATGCAGCCACTAGGACCACCATGACCACCGCAAAGATGTATGTGTACTTGTTTGAATTGATATCCATGACTTAGGCTTTTACGCGCTTGAGACGCTTTTGAATATTCGCATTAACGACATAATGGTCAATCATCGGGGCCATTACGTTCATAAAGAGGATGGCCAACATCATGCCCTCGGGATATGCGGGGTTGAAGACCCGGATCATAATGCCCAAGAAGCCTACGAGGAAGCCATAAATCCACTTCCCTCGTTCCGTGTGTGCCGCTGAAACCGGATCGGTAGCCATAAAGACCGTAGCAAAAGCCCAGCTACCAAATACTAAGTGATAGTAGAAGGGAATGCTCATGAACTGCTGCTGAGATTCGGTGATCATATGAGGAGCTGCCCAGTTGAACAGCAAGCCCATAGCTACTGCGCCAAGGGTAGAGCCCAGCATGATCTTCCAAGATCCAATGCCCGTGGCAATGAGGTAAATTCCTCCAAGGACAATGAGTAAGGTACTTGTTTCCCCAATCGATCCAGGAATCAAGCCCAAAAAGGCATCCCACGCACCGAAGCTCGTTGAACCGGTCGTCGCATATTGACCCAAGGCTGTGGCTCCTGAAAATCCATCTACCACGGATTGTCCCGCTTCAACGGAGGTATTGACCCAAACCTTGTCCCCGGACATAAATGAGGGATAAGCGAAGAAGGCAAAAGCCCGTGCGGTCAAGGCTGGATTTAGAATGTTCATCCCTGTGCCCCCAAAGACCTCTTTGCCGATCAATACCGCGAAGATGGTCGAAATAGCCACCATCCATAACGGCATGTCGATGGGCATGGTCATGGGGATCAGCAATCCAGAAACCAAGAAACCCTCATTGACCGGATGCTTATTGATGCCAGCGAAGTAAATCTCTACGCCCAAACCAGCCATGTACGTCACAGCAATCATGGGAACAATCTTCCATGCCCCAAAAATGAAGTTGTCCAAGGTGAAGAATTGTCCCCAACCCATGGCTTCGTTGAGCAGGCCCAACGCTTTATAATGCTGGTAGCCTCCGTTAAAAATGCCGAAGAGCAACGCGGGAACCAAGGCAAAAATGACCGTCACCATGGTGCGCTTCAGATCAATCGCATCGCGGACGTGCGCTCCACTATGCGCATTGTGGTCTGGCACAAACATCATCGTCTCCAAGGCATTGTGCAATGGATATAACGGCTTTAGTTTTCCAGTTGTGACCGCCGGGCGGGTCGCGTCAAAAATATTTTGAATGAATTTCATAGTCTTCGTCCGCGGTTAGTTCATTTCGGTATGAAGGATGTCCAAAGCCTCACGCACCATGTGCTGTAAGGGTTGCTTGGAGGTACAGATCACTTCGCACAAGGCAAAGTCCTCTGGAGCTACCTCATAGATGCCCAGTGCTTCCATCTTTTCCAAATCTTTGGCCCAAACTGACTTAAGCAATTGATTTGGATAGATATCGAATGGGAAAACTTTGTCGTATTGACCAGTGACTACAAAGGCCCGTTCCTCCCCGTGCAACTTGGTGTTGAGGTCATATTTTTTCCCAGGAGTCAACCAGCTCAGGAATGTGCGGCTAACCGAATATTTCCCAAAGCCGGGGAGTACCCAACCCATGAAATCTGTGCCTTGACCTTCAGGGATGACGGTCACTTGTTGAGCGTTTACCTGAAGATAGCCTTCGGCACCAATGCGCTGACCCGTCAGTACCGAACCAGAGATATAGCGGTAGGCTCCAGGCTTTGCCTTGGCAGCAAAGAATGCCGATAGATTCATCCCACCGCGCAAACGATAATATTGCGCCGTCTCCATGCCACTTCCGGCTACAGAAAGTACCCGATCTAGGCAATACTGGCCTTTCAGGAAGAGATCACCGATGATGGCGACATCTTGGGCCGTGATGGTCCAAATCACTTCTCCTTTGTTCAAGGGAGACACCGCGGCAATGTGCACGGACGTGTTCCCTGCGGGATGCTTTCCGGAGAAGCGGTGAATATCAACCCCCGTCGCTTGAGTGAGTACCGGGGCACTTTCCTCCGCATGGAGACTCAATACCGTTTGAGGGGCCAACAGATTTAACACTTTCAAGCCAGCCGTGAAGGCTTCTTCGCGTCCCGCAAGCGCAATCGAGGCTTCCGTAGCGAACGGAGCGCTTGACATCCCATTCACAAAAATGGCTTTGGGGTTATCATTGGGGCTCGCCATGCGGGCATAGGGCCGAATTTCCAAGAGGGTCCAGGCTCCCGAGTTAAGCAGCGTGGCTTTGGCCGTCTCGGCATCCTGAGGCAAGCCTTTGCCAAAGTCATGGTACGAAGTGGTCGCATCTGCTTCTATTTGGATTTGATCCAAGCGACGCTTGGGCCCACGCACAATGGCGCGTACTGTGCCACTCACCGGAGAGGTGATTTGAATGCGGGGATCCTTCTTGTCATAAAAGAGCGGCTCACCGGCTTGCACACGGTCGCCTTCCTTGACGGCAAGCTTGGGGGCAACGCCCACAAATTCATCTGGATTAACTGCGAAGGAAGTCCCGAGGGGAAAGTCCTCCACCTGCGCAGAAGGCGCTCCTACTAAGGGTAGGTTCAGGCCTTTGCGGATGGTATGGGTTTTCGACATGTCCAAGGTTAAAATGGTCTCGAAAAAAATTCGCTGCAAAGGTACAAAGCATAGACGGGGCTAAAAAGTTTTTCCTCAACTTTAGGTGGTGATTAAAAATTTCTTTCTGCCAATCCTTTTTTGTTCCTGGAGTCTAGCCCTATCCGCTCAGTGGATGGGCCCTGAAATCTACATCTACGACGACCTTCGAAGCTTTCAATTATACCCCGATGGAAATCCGCAATCGCTAGCGGTAGCACCACTTGGCGAAGCGGCCTACCTACTACTTCAGTTCGATGATGTGACAGCCAACACGCAAGCGCTGAATTATACATGGATCCATTGTAACCGAAATTGGGCCCCCTCTCCCCTGCTTTCCGCAGAGTACCTAGAGGGCTTCATTGAAGGACAACTGCATCAAGGAAGCCTTTCCTTCAATACCTATATGCCCTACAGTCATTTTACGGATCGCCTACCTCAGGCCAGTTGCATGCCCCGCATATCAGGTAATTATTACCTTTTGATCTACGAGAGCGACCCGAATGATTACCTCGTGAAATACCCAGTCGTATTTTATGAGAGCCTAACCGGCATTCAAAGTTCCATTCATCGCACCGCCAATGTGGAACTTGCCAAAACTCACCAAGAAATTGATGCGTTGGTAGACCTTAGTAATTTCTCGGTACAAAACCCCTTTGAAGATGTCCAATTGAGTCTCGTCCAAAACCGAAATTGGCAGAGCCTTCGCACCCTCGCCCCGCGCTATTTGCGCAATGGATACTACGATTTTGATTACAACAATGGAGAAAATGCCTTCCCGGGGAACAACATTTTTCGCTTTGTGGATAGTAAAAACATCCCTGTACCCACCTTGCGTATTCCCAAATACGATTTGCAGGATCTATGGCGTGCCTATGTGGTGCAAGACAAGCCACGTGGCATAGATCCCTTCGTCAATCAAGATGATGCACGTGGGGCATTTGTCCCGAGGAAACAAGGCGCGAGCACAGAAACCGAAGCGGACTATATCTGGATGGATATTTGGGTCAATGACATTGAACAGAGTGGTCAACGGGAGCTATACATCATTGGAGACTTCAATCAATACCGACCCACCCAGGAGTATAAGCTCAGTTATGATGAAGCCGAGGGAGCTTATCGAGGGAGCATCCTAGTAAAGCAAGGGTACTTCGAATACCACTTGGCGGAATGGGATGCTACTGCGATGCGATGGGATCTCCAATTCTCCGAAGCGAACCACTGGAATTGTCCGAATGACTATAGTGCCTTCCTATATTTCCGGGAATGGGGCCAGCGCTATGATCGGGTCATTGGGCACGCCAGCTTACATACGAATGGCATTTTGGGATTGAACATTCAAATCGCCACCCCCTAGGGCTACCTTTGACGGGTGATTTCCTCCGATTTACATGAAGCTGTTCGGCAGCTAAGCGCGGGCAAACTCGTCGGCATCCCTACGGAAACCGTCTATGGTCTCGCGGCAAATGCCCTGGATCCAGAGGCCGTTGCATGCATATTTGAGGCAAAAAATCGCCCAAGCTTCGACCCGTTGATTGTTCACATCGGGCAGATGGCGGAATTAGATCGACTTGTAACCGAAGTTCCGGAGCAAGCGAGGCATTTGATGGAGGCCTTTTGGCCTGGCCCTTTAACGCTCATTTTGCGAAAAAGCGAACTCATCCCCGATATCGTCACGTCTGGATTGCCTCATGTTGGGCTCCGCATGCCCAAGCACCCTTTAGCACTTCGACTCCTCCAGTCACTCCCATTTCCATTGGCTGCACCCAGTGCGAACCCATTCGGATATGTGTCGCCAACGACCGCGCAGCATGTCATGGATCAACTTGAGGGCAAGCTCGCCCTAGTGCTCGACGGAGGACCTTCCCATGTTGGGGTAGAGTCTACCATCGTCAGCTTTGCTGAGGGATCGCCCAAAGTGCTCCGACTTGGCGGCATTTCTATGGAGGAACTGCACGCGGTGCTCGGAGAAGCCATCCCTAGTCAACTTTCTCAGAGTCAACCCTCCGCCCCGGGCCAGCTCGATAGCCATTATGCCCCGCACCGTGCAATTGCCCTTTTGGATCATGGATCGGCCGCGCCCAGTCTCGCCAAGGGCGAAACATGGATTCCTTTTGCACCTCATCCTGCGGCGAAAGAATCTTTGAGCACCGATGGCTCAGCCACGTCTGCGGCGCATCGACTCTTTGCCCTGCTCCGCAGATTAGATTATCCTGAAGCAGGAACGATGTTTGTTGAAAAGGCGCCGGAAAGCGGTTTGGGGAGAGCGGTAAATGATCGGCTTATGCGGGCCGCGCACCGCGCCTAAGTTCAAAATTCTGCCCCAAATAGACCCGACGAACGACCGGGTCCGCCGCTAATTCCTCTGCCGTTCCACTTTTAAGAATTTTACCCTCAAACATGAGGTATGTCCGGTCCGTAATGGCCAATGTTTCTTGGACATTGTGATCGGTGATCAAGACTCCTATGTTGCGATTCACCAATTGGGCTACAATGGATTGAATGTCCTCTACGGCGATGGGATCGACCCCAGCAAAGGGTTCATCGAGTAAAATAAAGTGGGGATCCGAGGCTAGCGCTCGGGCAATTTCAGTGCGGCGGCGTTCCCCTCCTGAAAGCAAATCACCCCGCGTATGGCGGATTTTTTCGAGTCCAAATTCGGCCAAGAGCGCGTCACATCGCTCCTGAATTTCAATTTTGGAAAAACCACGCCATTCAAGCACTGCCGCGATATTGTCTTCGACGGTCATTTTGCGGAACACTGAAGCCTCTTGGGCGAGGTACCCAATGCCCTTTTGAGCTCGCTTATACATCGGGAGCCGGGTGATCACTTCACCATCTAGGAGGACCTCGCCGGCATCCGGCTTGACCATCCCGACAACGGTGTAGAAGGAAGTGGTTTTACCCGCGCCGTTTGGTCCGAGCAATCCTACAATTTCACCCTGGTTCACATAGAAACTTACTTCATCGACCACCTTTCGGCGGCGGTATTCTTTGACAATACCTTGAACCTCTAGTCTCATAACGCTTTAGGCTGGGCCAGTTTACTCACGAGAATACTTGCCTCGTACAAAAATGCGACCGGGATGGTGACGATGATTTGAGAAAAAATATCCGGTGGGGTAATCACAGCGGCTAGCGCCAAAATGCCAATCCACGAATGCCTGCGGTAGGTTCGCATTCCGGAAGGCGTGACAATCCCCAAGCGACTCAAGAAGTACACCACAATGGGTAGCTGAAAAAGCACGCCACATGCCACAATGATGCTTGCCACGGTGGATAGATAGGAACTCATTTCAATCAAATTGGTAATTTGATCAGAAACGACATAGTTGGCCAAAAATTGTATGCTCAAGGGCGTAATGATATAATACCCAAAGACCGCTCCTGCGAAGAAAAGTAAGGAGGAAATCCCGATGAAAGCGACGGATTTTTGACGCTCTTTATCCGTCAAACCCGGCGCAATAAAGAGCCATATCTCCCGCAAAACGAAGGGCATGGCAATCACTAACCCGGCCATCAGAGACAAAGCAATGTGCAAGGAGAACTGTCCAGCCATTTTGCTGTTTAAAAGGTCCAGCTTGAGTTCTTGCACACACATGGACGTATTTCCTAGCAAGTCCCCAAGTTGGCATAACCACTGGTAAGTGATGAATTCAGGTGACTTTGGGGCAAGGAGGATTTCATCAAACAAGATGCCTCGGAATGCAAAAGCAAGCCCTGCCGCGATGATGATCGCCAAACTGGCGCGCATCAAATGGCTGCGCAACGCACCGAGGTGCTCGAGAAAAGTCATAGAATCTGTCGTCGACATGATGGGCAAAAGTACTTTATTCCTTAACTTCAAGAATTGTACCTCGTAAATGAATCCCGTGCTTTCTGCGGCCAAGAGTAAAGAACTTCTCAAGTCATTCTTTGGCTTTGACGACTTCAAAGGCAATCAAGCCAGTGCTGTAGCTTCCATCCTTGGAGGCCAGGATACCTTCGTCATGATGCCAACGGGCGGAGGCAAATCCCTTTGTTATCAGCTACCTGCCCTTCAAATGGACGGATTGGCAATCGTGGTATCCCCATTGATTGCCCTGATGAAAAATCAAGTGGATGCTATTCGGAGTTTTGCGGCTGAAGATGGCATTGCGCATGTTTGGAATTCGTCGCTCACTAAGCGAGAAATGGTCCAAGTACGTCAAGATTTGGCGTCCGGCCACACCAAATTGCTCTACATGGCGCCGGAATCCTTGAATAAAGAGGAGAATATTGCCTTTTTGAAGGACCTGCCCGTTTCGTTTTATGCCATCGATGAGGCCCATTGTATTTCGGAATGGGGTCATGACTTTCGTCCTGAATACCGCCAACTTCGCCATGCCATCAATGCGATTCAGCGCCGGCCAATTTTGGCCTTGACGGCTACGGCGACCCCCAAGGTCATGTCCGATATCCTGAAGAATTTGGAAATGGAGCAACCCGCTACCTATACCACCTCCTTCAATCGAGCAAACTTGTTCTATTCGGTCCAGCCGAAAAACAATGTTGAAAAAGACATGATCCGCCTACTTCGTGAGCACGAAGGAAAGTCAGCCATTGTTTATTGTCTGTCCCGCCAAAAGGTGGAAGAAGTTGCTCAGTTATTGCAACTGAATGGCATCTCCTCTCTGCCCTACCATGCAGGGCTGGATGGAGGCACCCGGGGGCGACATCAAGATGCATTCTTACAAGAGGATGTGAATGTGATCGTGGCGACGATCGCCTTTGGCATGGGCATCGATAAACCGGATGTCCGATTGGTCATCCACCATGATATCCCAAAATCCCTAGAGAGCTATTACCAAGAAACCGGCCGCGCAGGGCGCGATGGCGGGGAAGGCGTGTGCGTCACCTATTATTCAGAAAAAGACATCGAAAAACTGGATAAGTTTTTGGCCCGCAAGCCTGTTGCTGAGCAAGAAATTGGCCGACAACTCCTGCAAGAAGCGCGAGGCTATGCCCTGACTGCTACATGCCGCAGGCACTACCTCCTGCATTACTTTGGAGAGGTTTACGAAGCCTCTAATTGTGGAGCCTGTGACAATTGCCAAGGGGACCCCAGCGATTACGACGCTACGGCCGCCGCACGCTTGATTATTGAGACCATTCTGGCAGGCAAAGACAATTTCCGAACCCAGCAAGTAGTCAATACCCTCATTGGCATGGAGACCGCCGTGCTGAAGACCTTTGGAGCCCGTGACCTAGATCAATGGGGCGCGGGCAAAGACCAATCGGATGGCTACTGGACGGATTTAGTCCGACAAATGATCCTCCAAGGCCTAATATCCAAGGAGATTGAGCGCTATGGCATCCTTAAAGTTACCGAGGCCGGCATGGCATTCTTGAAAGGCACCGAGGTCTTTCGCGCTCGGGCTTACCGCGTGATGGCCGATGACAGTATCGAACTAGGGGCTGCCAAGCGAGGCGCAGCTCTGGATCCAACGCTTTTTGCAACATTAAAGGCGTTGAATCGCCAACTCGCGAAACAGCGCGGCATCCCCCCTTATGCGCTCTTTTCCGAGGCGGCCCTCCAAGAGATGGCCACCAGCTATCCCATTAGCGAAGACGAGCTCAAGGTCATTCCCGGAGTCGGCGAAGCCAAAGCCAAACGATTTGGAGGCTCTATGACAGATGCCATTGCCCGTCACGTGGAACTGCATCAAATTGAGCGGCCAGATGATTTTACGATTCGGTCGGCCGGGCAAAAAGGTTCGTTGAAAGTCTATGTGATCCAATCCACGGATCGCCGACTGAGCCTAGAAGAAATCGCCAAAAACAAAAACATTAGCGAAGAAGAACTACTTCGCGAAATGGAACTCATCGTCCAAAGCGGCACACGGATCGCTTTAGACTACATCATTGAGGATCATCTAGACGAGGACTCCATTGAAGAAATCATGGACTACTTCAGTGAAGAGTCCGAATCGGGAGACATCTCGGAAGCCTCCAAAGATTTTGATGGCGCGTATACCGAAGAAGAACTTCGATTGGTTCGCCTCAAATTCCTCTGCGGAGTCGTTTAATTCAATTCTTGGGTAAGAGTACCGTAAGTCCCAGCGTCTCTGAACGATGGGCATAGAGTGCTCTAGAATAGTCGAGTATGAACTTAAGGGCGCGTGGATCCAAGGTGGGTGCGGCCTTGGCTGCCGCGTAGTCAGGAGTATGATCAGACATAGGCGATACTAGTGAGGTATTTCACCGTATAACGCCCAAAAAACATCCTTCGTATCTCGGATCAGATCTCTACCCCTAAAATTTTGCGCAAGTTTCCTAAGGCATACCGATTTCGACCTAGCGCGGTGTTGATTCCAACGCCCGTCTCTTCGGCAATTTCTTTAAAGCTCAATCCCGCGTAGATTCGCAAGAAAATGACTTCTTTTTGGTCGTCTGGGAGAAGTTCAATCGCCTGTTTGACCTCCTTGTGCCACTGGGTGCGCAGGGCGAGTTCTTCCGCATTCATTCGGTCATCAGCAACGGCCAAAACACGATCACCACACCGCTCTACGGAAAGCTCTCGGCTGCGCTTCTTTTTACGCAGATGGTCCATCGCCAAGTTGTGGGCTACGCGGTGGATGAATGGAGCAAATTTTCCCTCTTCCTTGTAGTCCCCTTGTTTGACGACCCGGACAAATTTGATCCACGTTTCTTGGTGAATGTCTTGACTGACATCCGCATCATTGACTTTAGAAAAAATTCGTGCGATTAACGCTTCGGAATGACGCAGAACTAAACGTTCTAACGCGGCCTCTTGACCTTGCACATACTTGGATACCAATTCGGCATCCGAAATCCTTACGGCTGACATAGTCCAACATGTTTTGAATTGCGTAAGGATTTTTACAATAGGCGCTTTTTTTTTGGAATTATTCACGAATCTAGCATTTTTCCCCCAACTACAAAGGGTATTTTTGCGTTTTCCCATTTATGTTACAGTCCGAACTCCGCATCGAAGGCGCACGCGTCAACAACCTTAAAAACCTTACGGTTGCCTTTCCACACGGGCATCTCGTAGTGATTACGGGGGTGAGCGGAAGTGGCAAGTCCTCCCTGGCATTTGACACGCTCTATGCCGAAGGACAAAGACGTTATGTGGAGTCCCTCTCCTCCTACGCCCGCCAATTCATGGGCAAACTGGATAAACCTGAAGTGGATGACATCAAAGGCTTGGCCCCTGCCATTGCCATCCAACAGAAAGTAATTTCTCGAAATCCCCGGTCCACAGTTGGCACCGTCACGGAAGTACATGACTACTTGAAAGTTCTTTTTGCCCGGGTGGGAAAGACCTATTCACCGAGTTCAGGACAAGAGGTACGGAGGCATCAGGTGGCTGATGTGCTTGAAGCCCTCTCCGCGCGCAGCGCCGAAGAACGTGTCCTCATAGTTGCGCCTTTGGACTTCAAAGACCGAAGTGCAAAGGAAATGTGCCAATTACTCTCTCAGCAGGGCTATGCGCGCATTATTCTGCCGGATGGGCAGATTTGCCGCATAGATGACTGCCCAGAAACGGTGAAGACGTTTGAACTCGTGGTGGACCGTCTGAGCGGGGGCGTTCGAGATGAAGATGGAGATATCCGTGCGGCGGATTCCATTCAAACCGCCTTTTTTGAGGGTCTCGGAACGTGTATCCTGCAATGGGATCAGACCGACCGCCAAATTTTCTCCAATAACTTCTCCGATGGAGAAATTTTGTTTGAGGAGCCAACGCCTGCTTTCTTTTCATTCAACACCCCGCAAGGCGCATGTCCCACGTGTGAAGGGTTCGGCTCCGTCTTGGGTGTAGATCCGGAGCTAGTCATCCCCAATCCACAACTCAGCATTTTTGAAGATGCCATTGCCCCTTGGAAGGGGGAGCGCCTTTCCGAATGGAAAGATCAGTTAATTCGAGGCGCTGAGGCCGCTGGCTTGCCCATTCATACGCCGGTCGTTAAGCTCACCCCCGAGCAGCAGCATCTACTTTGGGGCGGATGCGACCATTTTGAGGGAATCGATGCTTTTTTCACCTATGTAGAAAGTAAAGCCTATAAAATTCAGTACCGTGTTCTCCAAGCCCGCTATCGGGGCAAAACCATGTGTCATGATTGTGGCGGTCAGCGCTTGCGCAAAGAAGCGCGCTATGTAAAGATCGAAGGTGTGCACATTGGCGAGATTTCATCCTGGTCCATCCGCGAAGCACGCGCTTGGTTTGATGCCCTCGAATTGACGGGTAGCGAAGGGAAAATCGCCGAGCGCTTGCTCACTGAGATCCGGAAACGCTTAGAAGTCCTAGAACGCGTGGGCCTCCATTACCTGAGCTTAAATCGCCCCGCAGGCACCTTGAGCGGCGGCGAATCCCAACGTATTCATCTCGCGACGAGCCTTGGATCCAGCTTGGTGGGCTCGCTTTACATTTTAGATGAGCCGAGCATTGGCCTGCATGCCAAAGATGCCGATGACCTCTTACAGGTCTTGCTATCGCTAAGAAATCAGGGAAATACCGTGGTGGTGGTCGAGCACGATGCTATTTTCATGCATGCCGCAGATACGCTGATAGACATCGGCCCAGGAGCCGGTCGGCATGGCGGCGAAATTGTCTTTGTTGGCCCAGGAGGAGATGTTCGCGCGGCCAAAACCCTCACTTCTGACTATCTCACCGGCAAAAAACGCATCCAGCGTGACGCCCGTTCCATGGAATCGACCAAGTGGATTCACTTGCGGGGGGCTCGTGCCCAAAATGTTCAGTCCGTGGACATTGACATCCCTTTGCAGCGCTTTACCACCGTATGCGGGGTCAGCGGAAGCGGCAAGACCACCCTGATTCGCCATGTGCTCGTACCTGCTTTGCAGAAATACTTAGGGGAGTACTCCGGCCGCGGAGGGTATTATGACGAACTCACTGGAGACCTTCGCGCTATTCGCGCCGTGGAGGTAGTCGATCAAAACCCTATTGGCAAATCCTCGCGATCTAACCCGGTCACCTACCTCAAGGCCTACGACGACATTCGCGCACTCTTCGCTCAGCAAAAGAATGCGCAATTGCGTGGGTTCAGCGCCAAGCACTTTTCATTCAACACGGATGGTGGACGTTGTGACGTGTGCAAAGGAGACGGATTTGTCACGGTAGAGATGCAATTCATGGCCGATGTTCATTTGCAGTGTGAGCAGTGCCATGGCAAACGTTTCCAGGATGATGTGCTCGAAGTTGAAGTACACAGCAAAAACATCTCAGACATCCTCCGCATGACCGTAGATGAGGCGCATGCCTTTTTCAGGGATATTCAGCAAGAGAAAATTGCTAAAAAACTTCAACCCTTACTTGACGTCGGCTTGGGATACATTCAACTTGGCCAATCGAGCAGCACCCTCTCTGGAGGAGAAGGTCAGCGGGTCAAACTCGCCTCGTTTCTTTCCAAAGGCCAAGGGGCAGATCCGGTGTTTTTTGTGTTTGACGAACCCACCACGGGACTCCATTTTGACGACGTTCAAAAACTACTTTGGGCTTTTGATGCCCTGCTTGATATGGGCCACAGCATTCTAGTTATTGAGCACCAAACCGATGTGATCTCACAATCTGATTGGATCATTGAAATGGGTCCAGGCGGAGGAAGCGACGGGGGACAAATTGTATACCAAGGAGTTTCAAATGGGATTTTCTTCAGTGATAAATCTATCACTGCCCCCTATTTAACACGAACTGACTAATTATTTTAGATTTTTTTCGTAAAAATCTTGTTCAAAAAATCTTAAGGCTGTACTTTTGACACAATCTGAGCGACAAGCTTAGGTTATTGGTTTGGTGTGAGGCCCGGGCGCAAGCTTGGGCCTTTCCATTTTACCTTCGGGCTATTCGCTGCCTCACAGCCTCATAAAGAAGAACTCCTGCACTGACAGACACATTCAATGAGTCCACAACGCCTTGCATCGGAAGTTTCATACGCCCCCCCTTAAGCATATTCCAAGAGCCATCGAGGCCTCGATCTTCCGATCCAAAAACGACCGCAAATCCACTTTTCAAATCCATTTCATAGGGACTCTGGTCGGCCGACAAATGCATCTGTAGGACTGGGATCCTCTGATCTGCCAGCCAACGTTGAATTTCATGACGATCAAGATCCACGATGTCCAAATCAAAAAAACCCCCAAGACTGTTCCGAATGACTTCGGGGGAATACAGGTCACAATGCAACGACGAGGCGAGCACAAGATCGACTCCAGCCGCATTAGCCGTTCGTAAAATCGCTCCTACGTTTCCCGGTTTTTCGATCCCGTCGAGCACAAGAATCATCGGATTTTCTCCGAGGGTAATCTCCTCCAGGGTCTTAAGTTGGATTTCAAAAATCCCCAGCACATCCACTCCTCGCTGACGAAGGACCATTTTTTCAAAGACCTCATCACTACACGCCAATGCGCGCATTCGCATCCCGGATTCCGCAAACTCCACATCTACGCGCGTGTAGCATTCTTTGAGAATCCAACCGGATTTTAAGGCGCGTTGAACCTCCCGAGCACCTTCCACGAGGCAAATACCATCTTTCCGTCGAGCAGAAGACTTTTCGCGCCAACGAAGCACTTGCTTTACTTTGGCATTCTGAAGGCTTTCAATCACTAGGGTCATCCGCCAATGCGTTTTGTTTTCCATCCTTCATTTTGAAGGATTTTTTCCACTTTGTTTCGGACATCCCCTTGAAGCAAGACAAAGCCGGATTCATCCACACTTCCCCCAACACCAAGTTGTTGTTTTAACTGTTTGGATAGGTCCGTGAGATCACTAAAATTTATTCCCGCAAATTCAATGAGGGTAGCCATCTTACCATTCCGCCCCTTCTTTTCAAAGCGCAAATAGGCCTGCTTTCCGCCCAGTACCGCGGCTCCCTCCTCTTCTTGAAGCACCGAAATACCCGGGCCCAAAGGCGCCTCGACCCCTAGGGCCGACGCCAAGGCCGCTGCAAAAGGATTTACTTGCTCCTCCGGGCCTGAATGGCTCGCATCTTTACGCTTACTTCCCATCGATCAGTTGTTGGTAAAGGTTTAGATAGGTTTGACCAATATGCTCCATGGAAAATTTCTGTGCAGCTTCGAGGGCTTGATTCGAAAACATCGCATGGGTCGATGTATTCGAAAGAATATACTTGGCGCGCTCAGCCATGGCCTGAATATCCCCGACCGGTTCAAGATAGCCATTGCGCCCATGGTCCACGACCTCGGGAAGTCCCCCCGCACGCGATGCGATCACAGGAACCCCCGAAGCCATAGCTTCTAGGGCAGCTAAACCAAAACTTTCCGTTTCGGAAGGCAGCAGAAACAAATCTGAGATGCCTAGAATGCGCTCCACATCCGAGGTCTTGCCTAGAAAAAGTACTTCATCCTGCACTCCAAGCTGGATAGCTAGAGCCTCTGCAGCTGGACGCTCTGGTCCATCACCGACCATGACCATTTTGGAGGCACGGGTTTGGTGAACCTCGGCAAAAATGGAAATAACATCCAATACCCGTTTGACCTTCCTAAAATTGCTCACATGGCAAAGGATGGCTTCATCTGGCTGGGCAATTCGCAGGCGGGCGGCGGCATCACCCCGGCCATAGCGTTTCATATCCACAAAGTTGGGGACTACTGTAATGTCGCGAACGATATTGAACTGCTGGATGGTCTCTTGACGCAAACTCTCAGAGACCGCTGTGACCGCCGAAGAATGATTAATCGAAAAGCACACGGCAGGCTTGTACGCTGGGAGTTGACCCACGAGGGTAATGTCGGTCCCGTGTAAGGTGGTCACCACAGGGATGTGAATCCCTTGATCCGCCAAAATCTGTCTCGCCATGAATGCCGCATACGCATGGGGAATCGCATAATGCACGTGGAGAATATCCAGGCGTTCTTTTCGGACCGTTTCCACCATCGCCGAGGACAGAGCTAACTCATAAGGCTGGTACAGAAAAAGCGGATAGTCCTGCACTTGAACTTCGTGGAAGTGAACTTGCGTGTTAAATGGATCTAAACGAACAGGCTGCGCATAGGATATGACATGCATTTCGTGACCTTGACGACCCAGGTGGTTCGCCAATTCCGTGGCCATCACCCCAGAACCACCAAACGTTGGATGGCACACTACCCCAATTCTCATTTGGGCTCGATGACTTGATTGTGGCGATAGGTCAAGGTTTTCTCCACCTCGCCTTGGTCCGTATAGTAGGTAGCCTCGCCATGGATTTCCCCTTGAACGTAGGGAAATTCAACCGCAACTTTTCCATTGTCATGGTACCAAAGGGCGGTGCCATGCTTTTGATTGTTCACCCATGGAATGCGACTCTGAATGACACTGGTGACATAATAGGTCCGCTCTTCCCCGTGAAGTCGGCCGTAGCGCCAATTCGTCACATGAACTAAGCGACCAATCTGATCAAATTCTTTCTCCTCTCCGTGCTTCTGCCCTTCGAGCCATTCATTATAAATCAACACTTGGCCGGAAGCATGAAATTCCCAAAGGGGGCCCTGTACCAGTCCGTCCTTAAAATGGGAGATCGTACGCGGCTTACCATTGCCAAAATAGCTGACGTAGGCAGAATCTGTCACCCAACCAATCGCTGCTTGCTGAACCTGGGCTTGCATTGAAGCCGTCAAAAGCAAGAGACTAATCGAGTAGAGCCACTTGAACCGCTTCTTGAATACGGGTTCGGATATCGAGCTTGCTAAGGAGAGGGTTGTTTGCATTAGGGTACACTCGGTTGGAAACAAAAACAAGCACGGTGCCTGTTTCGGGGTCTGCCCAGGCAAAAGTACCGGTAAATCCGGTGTGTCCAAAGCTCAAGGGGCTGACGCAGCCACAGGTCGGCCCGGGTCCAGACGTTTGTGGCCGGTCAAAACCAAGACCGCGGCGATTGCCCTCGTCGCAGGCATAGCAGGCCGAAAAGGCGTTAATCGTCTCTGGCTCGAGGTATTGGTAACCGTTCCAACGACCGCCTTGTAAAAACAACTGCATCATGGAGGCCACGTCGTGCGCACTGCCAAACAACCCGGCATGACCCGCGACTCCGCCGAGGAGCGCAGCGCCTTGATCGTGAACGGTTCCCCGAAGCTGTTGGCGGCGGAAGATTTGGTCGTTCTCGGTCGGGGCAATGTGGAGGATTTCTGCCTCAGATTGGGCCTTTTGCAGTGGATTGTAGGCCAAGGACAGGCCCATGGGGCCGTACCAATGGGATTCCAACACCTCGTCCAAGGCCGCACCGTAATAACGCTCCAGCCAGCGCTGGTGCATGTAATAGCCCAAGTCGCTGTACTTGTACTTCTTAGGGCCGAGGGCGGTTGTTCCGATGCGCGCTAGGACCGAATCGCGCAAATCCGCTCGGCTAAATACGCCGATGGCCACCTGATTGGGGAAGGATTCACTTTTCGTCGTCCGGAAGTAGCGGTTGTCCAAATTCCCATCCTTCCACAAATAGGATTGGTAAAAGGGGATCCAGGCAGGCAAACCGGATTGATGGGACAAGATGTCGCCCATCTCCAAGTCCCCCACCGGGGAGGCCGCCAGCTCAGGAAGAAATTCCGACATAGGGGTCCCTAAAAAGGACGCCGTACCGCCCATGCCCTCCGTATAGTCCATAATCAAGGGGACGGAGGCCAGGATCTTCGTTACACTCGCCAAGTCGTATCGGTCACTCGGCTCCACGTTGTGGATCCCATCGAGCGTGCCCCATACCCCATTGAGCACCACCTTGCCGTGGCGCATCAGAAAAACCTGACAGCCTGGATAGGCGCCCTCGCGCAAGCCCATTTCTACGATGGCATCGATGTTTTTGATGAGGTCCGTCTGGAAGCCCGCCTCCCCCATCGTGGTCAACGGCAAGGCTGGGTTAAAATTTAGGCCCGAAACCGGGATGCGTCCTGGGAGCAACCTTGGATCGAAGGACTCCAAAGCTCCTTGAATGGATCGAATAGCATCAGGAACATGCTCGTAGCCTAGAATGAGTGCGCTAAAGGTTTTTAGAACATCGGCGCTCGTCAAGGCTCCCCCCTCCGCGAGGCTGCGCAATCCGTAGGGATTCCCTAGGTGCACCAAACCTACTTCTGCGCCTTTGGCTTTCCAGGCCTTGGCTTGGGAGAGTAGGGCACTTGGGAGCTTGGCAGATTTCCAGGGATTGGCGGAAGAAGCGGTATGGAAAATCCAAACGCGGGGTTTCGTACATCCGTCTTGTCCGGGTCGGTAGGAAGCGAGGAAGGCATCGACTTCCGCTAGTTTGTCCATACCTGGGAGGCGCGCGGCGTCTGCCTGCCCCTCCCCGATGGGCACCATGAAGACGACGTCTTCGACCACGGAGCTACCCGACGTTCTTGAAACCATGGAATCGGGATCGTAGACCAATGTGGCGGCCGCGGAATAAATGGAGGCGTTGAGTGCTTTCCGTTCAGGTAATGCTACTTCGCTTGAAGAAGGAATCGCTCCGTTTTCAGGGATGTATTTGGCTTTCGCCTCCAGAATGCGGCCTACGTGCTCTTCCAACTGGGTCCGAGTCAGGCGGCCGCTTTCCACTGCCCGCGCAATAGCCTTGACCGCCGCCTTGGGATCAGCCACAAAGAGCAACACATCGTTGCCGGCCTCGATGGCTTGAATTTCAATTTCTCCGGGGGTCAAATCCTGCGCTAGGCCCTTCATATTCAGGGCATCGGTAAAGATCAAACCCTGAAAGCCCAGGGAATCCCGAAGCCAGTAGGTCACGATAGGTTTAGAAATGGAGGCGGGGGTTCCGCTCGGATCTAATGCTGGAATGTTCAGGTGGGCCACCATGATAGCCCCCACACCTGAATGAATGGCGTTTTCAAAGGGCCGCATTTCACGGCTTCGCAGCGTCTCCAGGGAATGATTCAGTGTGGGGAGCGTTTTATGGCTGTCGCTGTCAGTATCGCCATGACCCGGGAAATGCTTGGCACAGGCCATGACCCCTTGGCTTTGTAGCCCCCAGAGTTCGTTGCGTGCCATTTGGTTGACTTGGTCCACATCAGAACCAAGGGAGCGCTGCCCGATGATGGGATTCGCGGGGTTGGTATTGACATCTACGACGGGGCTAAAGTTTACATGGATGCCCAGGGCACGCGATTCTTGACCCAGGGATTTGCCATAGGCCCGCGCCAACTCCGAGTCCCGCGTGGCCCCCAGCGTCAGCGGCCAGGGCAGGCGCTCCAGGGAATCCAGGCGCATGGACGCACCCCATTCGGCATCCTGCGCATTGAGCAAGGGTAGACCCGTTCCTCGCATGGCCGCCGATTGCGTGCGCTCAATGGCATGACGCTGACGCCCGGGGCCGCCTTGCATCCAAATGATGCCTCCGATTTGACCTGCTTCCGCCCATGCAGCGAGCTGTTGCAGGTGGCTCTCCCCTTGGCGACTGTAGCCGGCCACCATAATCATCTGACCGGCCAAATCTTCCACCGTCGCCGAGGTGATCCAATCGCCGTAATTCCGAGATTTGAAGGGGTTTGATTCGGTGTATTCCGCTGGTCCCCAGCCAAAAGAAAGCAAGGCCACCATCAAGGGCCACATCCGTTTTACCATAGCCGAAATGTACCCCAAAAAAGGCTTTACCTTTGAAGGTCTATGGGACTCTTTTCCGCATTTTCTAAACAACGGCAGCCACGCGGCTTCAACCTGCAACATCGTTATTATGACGAGAAAAAAGCGAAGATGGAATCTCGTCGTCAAGCGCGAGAAGGAGAGCGCAGCAAGGACTCGGATGTGCGTCGAGAACAGTTGAGGGATGCCTGGGCCTCCAAGCGCAGCACCAATGCCAAAGGAGGTTCTGCGCGGGGACCCCTCATGCTGATTCTCATCCTAGGTGCTCTAGGCTACATTGTGCTTCGGTATTTGACCATTCCACACGTCTTGTAAGGCCATGCCCCAGACCATTCACCATCTCTCAGAAGAGGTTGCCAATCAAATTGCCGCCGGGGAAGTCGTTCAGCGACCAGCTTCCATCATCAAGGAACTCATGGAGAATTCCCTCGATGCCCGGGCTACGGAAATTACGGTATTGATCCAAGACGCCGGCAGAACGTCCATTCAAGTCATAGACAACGGCAGCGGCATAGATGCCGAGGATCTGCCCGCCGCATTTGCGCGGCATGCGACGTCAAAACTGCGTTCCGCCGATGATTTGTTTGCCTTGAACACCATGGGATTCCGTGGAGAAGCACTTGCCTCTATTTCTGCGGTGTCCCATGCGAGCATAAGAAGCCGAACCGCCGAGCACACTGTAGCCACCGAATTAAGTTGCGAAGGTGGTCAACTGGGATCAGCCAAAAAAGTAGCTGCCTCCGTAGGAACCACGATCACGGCCAAAAACCTATTTTTTAATGTGCCGGCACGCCGGCAATTCCTGAAGAACGATACCATTGAGTTCAGGCATATTTCAGAAACTTTTGCTTCCATCGCCTTGGCGCAACCCCAGACGCGGTTAATACTCAAACACAACGGGAAAGATGTTTGGTCTCTCGAGGCAGGCAATCCACGGCAACGCGTCACCCAAATTTTAGGGAAAAAGGCCAACGAACGACTGGTGCCCGTCGACGAAAAAACAGAAGTCGTACGCTGCGATGGTTTCGTCCTACGTCCAGAGCATGCCCGGAAAACACGGGGCGATCAATATCTGTACGTGAACCGACGCCCAATCCGCAGTCCATACCTGCATAAGGCTGTCATCGAAGCCTTTGAAGGCCTCCTGCCCGCTGAACATCACCCGGCTTATGTACTCTTCTTAGAAGTGCCTGCCGATCGAGTGGATGTCAATGTTCATCCCGCCAAAACCGAGGTTAAATTCGAAGACGAACGGGCCATTTATGCCATTCTTCGAAGCGCAATTAAACGAGCACTCGGGATTCATCAAGTAACTCCTACACTCGATTTTGAGGCCAATCTCCAGCAGCACGTGGAATGGGATATTCGCAATCAACCAGCGCCCCCACAAATCCGTGTAAATCCAGATTACAATCCATTTAGTTCGGACAAGAATTCAAACCCTCGAAGCACAGCCAAGGAGAGCTTCGACTTTTTCGCTCCCCCGCAAGCCAACGTTGGAAGCCAAGCGGCATGGCAATGGGAAGAATCCGAGGACCCGAAAGAATCTGCGCTATCTCCCACCAGTTTCTGCCTTCCTCTTCCCCCGCACTTTGCCATTGCCTCCCTCAAAAATGGCCTCGTCACAGTGCACGTCCCGAGGGCGCGTCGGCATCTTTTTCACCAGAAAACCGCGGCGGCCTTGACCCATGGAGAAGGAATTACGGCGCAAACCTGGTTATTTCCCGAAGTGGTGGATCTGCCCTCCCAAAGCCGTTGGTTAGCGTGGGTGGATATTTTACCTAGACTGGGCTTTCAATGGACTGAAGAGCAAGGAGCGCGTCAAATTCAGGCCGGACCCTATTTTCTTGAACCTCCCGAAGCAATGGAATGGCTCGAGTCCCTTCTGGCAACCAATCCACAACAGGAGGAAGAAGCCCTGCAACAGGTCATCAACCAATGGCTTTCCGCTTGGGCAACAAACAAATCCTTGCCTCAAACGCAGGACCTACGCGCCCTACTCGATGAATTATTCGCCTTAGAGAACCCATGGGTGGATGCGCAAGGCAAAGCCATTGCCCGTATTTTAGATGGAGAAGCACTCTCTGCCCAATTTCAATAACTATGTTCCAAAGACAATCGTTTTCGCTCCTCCCTCCTGTCATTAAAAATCTGTTGATTATCAATGGCTTGGCATATTTCGCCAGCATCGTCTTTGCGCAAATGGGCATCGATCTCCTTTCCATGTTCGGCTTATACCTGCCGCAATCCTCCGAATTTCAACCCTATCAGCTCGTCACCCATCTCTTCTTTCACGACCTCAGCAATTTGAGTCACATTTTTGGCAATATGTTCGCCCTTTGGATGTTCGGCGTTTCACTCGAAAACCTTTGGGGAAGCCAACGCTTTTTCATTTTCTATTTCGTGACGGGTCTCGGTGCAGCCTTATGTCACCTCGGTGTGAACATGTTTGAGTATTACCGCTATCTCAATGAATATCAGGTCATGGGGAATTTCCAGTCCGGTCAGATGGCACAAATGCTGCTCTTCATACCCACGGTAGGGGCCTCAGGGGCCGTTTTTGGCTTACTCCTTGGCTTTGGAATGACCTATCCCAATCAACGGATCTATATCTACTTTTTGATGCCGATCAAAGCCAAGTACTTTGTCCTGTTTTATGGAGCTTTTGAACTTTTTTCTGGCTTTTCAAATCCGGGGAGCAACATTGCTCATTTTGCCCACATTGGCGGCATGCTCTTTGGATTCCTGTTGCTGCGTTACTGGAAGCAAAAACAATTTCGACGCTATTAAGCCATGGGCTTTCCATTTTCGTCCAAAAAGCAGGCTCCGTGGCTCCAAGAAATCAATCGTTGGACCCATGAATCCTGGGTTCATCGGTGGGTCCTGATACTCATCCTTTGCTTCATCCTGCAGACGATCCTCGAGGCGACTGGCTGGCTAAGTGGTGTGGGCGTAGAGTCAGCCTTACTGCGCTACGCCGCCCTTCCTGCCATTCAAACATGGAACATAGGGCAAGTTTGGACCCTATTTAGTTATGGCTTCCTTCATTATGGGGCGGTTCACCTGCTACTCAATGGGCTCATGCTCTACTTTGCCGGTCACATGCTCAAGACCTTCTGGCAAGATGTGCAGGTTGCGCGCCTCTTTGCACTAGGTATTGTCGCAGGTGGTGTTGCCTACGCAGTGGCAAGCTATTTCTATCCGCAGTGGCCCCCGCTGATGGGCGCCTCAGGGGGGGTGTTGGCTCTACTCTTGGCCGCTACCCGCATGTCACCGCAAATGCCCGTGTACGTCTTCGGCGTTCTACGGCTACCCTTGTGGGCCATTAGTTTACTGTTAATGCTTATTAGCATTTCGGGGTTGCAGGGGCCCAATGCAGGTGGGAATATGGCCCATTTGGGCGGGGCTGCCATCGGGTGGATCATGGCTAAAAATCCTACTTGGTTGATGCGCATGAATTGGACAAAACGCGCCAAGAATGCACGTCATCACAGAGCCCCTCTGCATGTCGTCGGAAAGGATGGACTTGACTTAGATGGGATTTTAGACAAAATTTCCCGGGTGGGCTACGAGGCCTTAACAGCAGCAGAAAAAGAATTTTTGGCGCGGTATGGGAAGAACTAAATCGTGGCGCCGCTGGCTATCCATTTGGCCACACTTGCTCGCCGGCCCCTTCACCTTGGCTTCCACGTTAGGCTATTACATTGCTCCAAATCCATTTCCATGGCTCGCTCCATTGGCTCTGGCATGGCCGTTGTTTTTTCTGTGGCACCTAGGCTGGACGCTGCTGGCTGCGAGTCAATTACGCTTATCGGCACTATTAGGTTTGTGCATCCTCCTTTTGACATGGCCCCAAAGTCAAGGCTGGATCCATTTTAATACCGAATCCGATCAAGAAGGGACCTTCCGATTGGCTACATGGAATGTGCACCAATGGCGCAATGCCAATTGGACCGAACCGGAAGTCACCGAAGCGAGAATGCAACAAGCCGCGTTGAATCTGCATGCCGATGTTTTGGCTATTCAAGAAAATCGCCTGAATTCGGGACCACAACGAAGCCTCGAAGCTTATTACCCGCATCACACGGCCCATGTGGATCAAGGACTTCAGATTTTTTCTAAGTACCCAATTGTCGCATGGAACTTTGAAGAGTTCAAAGCCGGTTATCCAGGGCACCGAGGATTTGTTTGGGCCGATATCGAAGGGCCTCATGGCAGGGTCCGTGTAGTCAACGTGCATTTAGTGACCACCACCTTCGTCGCGCGCGAAGCCGAAGCGGAAAGCGATTCTGCAGGAATCTCTACCTCTCTTTTTCGAAGTGCCTGGCGCTTGACGAGAACAGCAAAAATTCGCGCGCAACAGGTAGACCAATTACTCGCTTGGGCGGAACAGTCCGACCGACCTGACTTGGTTTGGTTAGGGGATTTTAATGACGCTCCGAGCAGCAATACGGCTTTTCGGATGCGGCATTGGACCGATGCATTTACCTCGCGAGGCCGCGGATTCGGTTCCACGTATGCGGGTTTGTGGGGGTTTCCCTTGCGGATTGATTGGATTTTACTCGAGGAAGACCTGCACTGTGTTGGGATGAAGCGAAGCATCCAAGGAGATAGCGATCACCATCCCTTGTGGGTCGATCTCATCGCAGAGCCGCTGCGCGTTGATGCCGAACTTGACTGAGGTCGAGCATGTTCATTGGATGAGCCTCGATACCGGTCCACTCTTTACGAAAGACCCGGACACTTTCATCATAAAATAGGGGCACAAAGAGGGCCTCTTCATGGAGCCATCGGTCAATTTCGAAAGCGGCTTCCTCCCCACTCCCTTCACGTTCCCGTTGGGCTAGGGCATCGACTAGGGCATCATATTCGGGGGACAAAACTTGCGAGGCATTGGGGCCTTTCGGGGCGGCATAGCGGGATTCGAAGAGCATGAAGTAATTGCTCGGAGCTGGGTAGTCTGCAATCCAACTTGCCCGATAGACGGCGAGCCGACCTTGGGATTTATCCTCGCGAAAGGCCGCAGATGGCATGACGTTGACCTGCACAGGCAAACCTAAGCGGCCCCAAGCACTTTGGATATACTCGCAGATATCGCGATAACTTGCTGTAGTCGAAATCACTATCGGTTCGATTCCGGGCATGGCCTGCCCATCTTCATCCAAGATTCCGGCAGATTGGAGTTCTTTTCGAGCCCGCTGAGGATCGTATTCCCATGGATCCGCCCCGCGATCTCTCCACATTTCTATAGACTGAAACCCTGGCATGCCCGCGGGCAGAATGCCTCCATACCCCGGAATTCCAATGGTGTTCTTGAGGTAACGCATCATACTTTTCCGGTCGATGGCCCAATTGAGTGCTCGGCGAACACGAATATCACCAAGATATTCAGGCTTCGGATTTTGCTCCCGAATTCCGAGGAATTCTGTGTTCAAAAATGGGATTTTTTGCAAATGGAAATCGCGTTCCCAACGCGTCTGAAGCTGGCCATCTTGCGTAAACAGTTGGTCCTTATAGGAGGCATCTACCCCACTAACAAAATCGAGATTGCCTTTCACAAATTCCAAAAAGGCCGCTTGACGATCCGGAATAAACCGCACAGACACAGCTTCCAAATATGGGAGTTTATTCCCTTGCTGATCTCGCCCAAAGTAGCGTGGATGCTTGCGCATGACGAGCTTCTCTTGGCGGGCCCACGCTTTCAAATAAAACGGCCCGGAGCCCACAGGATGACTGGAGAAATCGTTTCCATAATATGCCAAGGCTTCGGCAGGCAGAATGCCACAATACGGCATGGCTAAGCGGCCTAAAAAAGCGGCATCCGGCTGAAATAATTCAATTTGTACTTCTGTTGCACCTATCGCGCGAATTGCCGCAACATTCTCAAGCACCCAAGCCCCCGGACTCGCCGTGCTCGGATCAGTTAATCGCTCGAGAGAAAAAACAACGTCCTCGGACTGCACGATGCGACCCTGTCCAGCAGGGAAGCAAGGGTTTTCATGGAAATATGCGTCGCTCCTAAGCGTAAACGTCCAGGTCAATCCATCCGCACTAAGCGTCCATTGGGTCGCAAGATCAGCAACAGGCCGCAAGAGTGAATCACTCTTAACCAAGGTCGAGAAAAGTTGCTTGGACAGCCAGGAATGCGCTTGATCTCGGGCAAAGGCTGGATCCAGTGAACTTATGCTGCTCGGCTCATTGTATCGAAAGACCTGTCCCCTTCCCTCGGTAGAATCAGACTGACAGCCGCTAAACATCGCCAAAAATAAGAGCGAAGAGAAAATAACGCAGCGAGGGATTTGTCTAGCCATGCATCAAAGATAGCACCGATGAAAAGCCGTAAATTCGCGCGATGGGGCTTTCAGGAAAATCCGTTGCTTTTCACACGCTGGGCTGTAAACTCAATTTTGCAGAATCCAGCACGATTTCGCGTGACCTTCAAGGTGCAGGCATGACCTTGACAGAATTAAAGTCTGGAGCCGATGTCGTCATCATCAACACCTGCTCCGTCACCAATCAGGCGGACGTGGAGTGTCGAAGCATTGTGCGCAAGGCCTTGCGTGCGAATCCGGAAGCGTTTATCGTTGTCACAGGCTGCTATGCTCAACTTCGACCTTCCGAAATCGCCGCGATGGATGGAGTGGATTTGGTCGTGGGCGCCCAAGAAAAATTGCATCTCCGCCAATTTTTGACCGACTTAACCAAGCAGGATGAAGCCATCATCCACTCGTGTGAAATTCAAGACGTAGAGAACTATCAAGCAGCCTACAGCTTAGGAGACCGCACCCGGGCATTCTTGAAAGTGCAGGATGGCTGCGACTACAAGTGCACCTACTGCACCATTCCCATGGCGCGGGGGATTAGTCGCTCTGCCCCCTTAGATCAAGCTGTTTCCCAAGCGCGCGCATTGGTCCAACGCGGCGTCCAAGAAGTCGTCCTGACCGGCGTGAATATTGGGGATTACGGCAAAGGTGAATTTGGCAACAAGCGCCACGATCACCGATTTATTGACCTTCTGCATGGCTTGGACGAAGTCGATGGCTTGGATCGCATCCGAATCTCGAGCATCGAACCCAACCTGTTAAGCAATGAAGTCATTGACTTTGTTTCGCACAGTCAACGTTTTGTGCCCCATTTTCACATCCCGCTTCAAAGTGGGAACAATGAAATCCTAGGGAAGATGAAGCGGCGTTACCAAAGGGAACTCTATCAACAACGGGTCGAAGCCATTTTGGCTCGTACGCCGGATGCCTGCATCGGAGTGGATGTCATTGTAGGCTTCCCTGGAGAGACCGAAGAACACTTCCTCGATAGCTACCAATTTTTGGCCAACTTACCCATCGGCTACCTCCATGTATTTACCTACTCGGAGCGACCCGGTACCGAAGCCATACACCTAGATGGTGTGGTTCCTCCGGTAGAGCGTAAAGCACGAAATCATCGCTTGCGACTCCTTTCTGCCCAAAAGCAAAAGAATTTTGCCTTGAGCCACCGCGGCACGATTCGTCGCGTACTCTGGGAAGAGGCTAACCGCGAGGGACTCATGTTTGGCTACACCGAGAATTATATCCGAGTCCAATGTCCGTTCGATGCCGATCGCGCAGGAACCGTTGAGCATGTCATGCTCGGAGAATGGGGCAGCCATGATGGCTTAGATGTCCAACCTATCCAACAGCAAAGTCCAGTAGCCTCATGACCTGGACTCCATCACACCGCGAAGCAGCACTTGCCCATGTTCAAAAGGTTGGACAGTGGATCCAAGAAGAACGCCTTGAATTTGATGCCCGTCAGGTCGAAAGCAAAAGCCTCAACTCCCTGGTGAGTTATGTAGATCGTCAGGCAGAGGAAGATCTCGTATCTGGCTTTCAATCCATCCTTCCCGGCTCTGGAGTTATTGGGGAAGAGGGTGATTACCCATGGGTAGACCAAGGGTATAATTGGGTGATCGATCCCCTCGATGGAACGACGAATTTCATTCATAACCTCCCCCCCTATGCCGTATCTGTTGCCTTGATGGACTCCGAAGGACTGCTCTGGGCTGCCGTGTTTGAATTAGGGCAAAACATGCTCTTCTGGGCAGAACGCGAGCAAGGGGCCTGGCTCAACGGCCACCGCCTTCAGATCAGTGATGGACCTGAAATACATCAAGGCCTCGTAGCAACGGGCTTCCCTTACCATGACTTTGAAGCTATGGAAGCCTACCTCCAGGTCCTGCGGGCATGCTTTCAGGGCTCACGTGGCGTGCGTCGCTTTGGTTCGGCTGCCACGGATTTGGCCTGGGTCGCCCAAGGGCGCTTTGCCGCCTTCTTCGAACATGGGCTGGCCCCCTGGGATGTGGCCGCAGGTGTCCTACTGGTTCGCGAAGCGGGCGGGCGGGTTTCTGACTTTTCGGGGCAGGCTCAAACTGATTTTGAACTCATACATGCTCGCCAAATCGTGGCGGGCAATCCTCATGCACAGTCGACGTTAGTTTCGTGGACACAACGCCATTTCTCCTCATGAAGCACTTTGGACTTGAACTCGTGGAAGAGGCCCTCCCAGGACTCCTTCTTTTAGCCCCTCGCGTTTTTGGGGATGACCGAGGGTACTTTATGGAAACCCATCGTCACGAAACCGGACCCGTGTGGCTTCAGGACAACGAAAGCATGAGCCATCGCGGGGTACTCCGCGGAATGCACTTTCAACGTCCTCCGCATGCGCAAGCCAAATTGGTATCCGTCGTCCAGGGCGCCGTGTATGACGTGGCCGTGGATTTGCGCAAAAACTCACCGAGCTATGGCCAACATTTTGGCACCGTGCTCAGTGCGGAAAATCATCGACGACTGTACATCCCTGCTGGCTTTGCCCATGGTTTTCTCACGTTGGAGGATCACACGATTTTTCAGTACAAATGCAGCGCTTTCTATGCTCCAGAATCGGAAGGCTGTTTGGACTATTTAGACCAAGACTTGAATATTGACTGGCTCAAGGCTTTCGAAGGCCCGAAACAAGCCTTTCAAGTTTCTGAAAAGGATCAACATGGGGCGGCCTTCGCTTCGTTCAATAGCCCATTTGAGGGCAATGATTCCTCCCTGTGATGTATAGGGCACGAATATTCTTAGGTCTTTGCCTACTGCTTCTGGTAGCCATTTTGGCTATTCCGGATCCTACGACCTATTCGGAGCGTATGCACTTTTTGTCAGAGCATAATCACACACGCCTAGTCCCCTTACCAGAATCACTGGATTTGGCAGGCGAGTCCGTACCATTAACCCAGGAAGATGCGCAAGAGCGTCTAAGCAAAGAGTTGTTGACTAATAGCTATTGGCATTCAAACACCTTGCAAATTCTCAAACGCAGCAGTCGGTATATGCCCGAATTGGTGCAACTCCTGCGCGAAGAGGGCATTCCTGAAGACTTCGTGTATCTCGCAATCATCGAGTCAGGATTGAGCCCTGTGGTATCCCCAGCAGGAGCGGCTGGATTTTGGCAATTAATGCCCGGAACAGCAGAGGAACTAGGCCTCGAAGTCAATGGCGAAATTGATGAGCGTTACCACCTCGAAAAAAGCACTCGGGCCGCCGCCGCTTATTTACGTAACGCCAAAGAACGCTTTGGGTCATGGACGCTTGCGGCCGCCTCCTACAACATGGGGATGGCCGGTTTACAACGACAAATGGATCGCCAGTTTGAAACCGACTACTACGACTTGCTGCTCAATGAAGAAACCAAGCGCTATGTCTTTCGAATTTTGGCGCTAAAGTGTATTATGGCCAAGCCGAGGGCTTATGGCTTCGATCTTGATCCAAGCGAGTACGATGCGCCATGGAACGACCGCGTCGTCCTGGTCGACTCCAGTGTAACCAACTGGGGAACATGGGCTCATCAGTACGGTTGGTCCTACAACGAGTTAAAGCGACACAATCCGTGGCTTCGCGATGCCCAGCTGAGCAATACTTCCGGAAAGGCCTATGCGATTTCTGTCCCTCAAAATGCCCACTAATTTTCGATCCGCACACTGATGGCTGGAACTATAGAAATCCTAGGCGCTCGCGAGCACAACTTACATGGAATCGATGTGCGAATTCCTCGCGAAGCCTTGGTGGTTATCACTGGCCTGAGTGGGAGCGGTAAATCTTCTTTGGCTTTTGATACGCTTTATGCGGAGGGCCAGCGTCGCTACATGGAGACCTTCTCCAGCTATGCTCGACAGTTTTTAGGCAGCATGGAACGGCCGGATGTAGACAGTATTGAAGGCCTCAGTCCCGTCATTGCTATTGAGCAAAAAACAACCAATCGCAACCCTCGTTCTACCGTAGGTACGGTGACCGAAGTCTATGACTTTTTACGTCTCTTATACGCTCGAACCGCCACTGCGTATTCCTTGGAAACGAATGAGCCGATGGTGAGTTACACCGATGACGAGATTCGCAGCCAAATCATGGAGCGCTTTCTAGGCCGAAGGATGGCCATCCTGGCCCCCGTGGTGAAGTCGAGAAAGGGGCATTACCGAGAGCTCTTCGAAACCATGGCCAAACAAGGCTATTTGCGTGCGCGCATCGACGGAGAATGGCAGGACATCAGCCGGGGTCTTAAACTGGACCGCTACAAGACGCATGATATAGAAATTGTCATCGACCGCATTGTGGTCGAAGAGAGTGCAGAAGAACGCATCAAAAAAAGCATTGTTACCGCCATGCGCTTGGGCAAAGGGAACATTATGATCGCTGATTATGACAGCAATGAAATCGTGCATTTCAGTCGACATCTGATGTGTCCGACAACGGGGGTTTCCTACCCAGAACCAGAACCCAATAGTTTTAGCTTCAACTCGCCCAAAGGGGCCTGCCCTCGCTGCCATGGCTTAGGGACCGTGCAAGTGGTCGATATGGAGAAGGTCGTGAGCAATCCAAAATTCACGCTGCATGATGGTGCCTTGGCCCCGTTAGGAAATTATCGCCGTTCTTGGATTTTTCAACAGATGGAGTACTTAGGCATCCGATTTGGATTTGACCTACACACTCCGTGGGAGAAAATTCCAGATGAGGGACGAAACGCCATTCTCCATGGCCATGAAGAGTCTTTTACAACGACCAATAAAACGGTCGGCGTCACGCGCAAAATCAATATTCAATACGAAGGCCTGGTGGCTTTCATTGAATCGCAGAAAAACGAAAGTCAGAGCAAAACCCTCCAACGTTGGGCGGATGACTTTATGATCGAACAGGGCTGCTCTTCATGCGGAGGCCAGCGACTCAAGCGAGAGTCTTTGCATTTTCGCATTCAGAACCAGAGCATTGCGGACCTAGCCGCTATGGGCCTTGGGGAGTTGACAGAATGGCTGGATGAATTATTGCCAAAACTCAGCCCTTCGCAGGCACGCATTGGCGGAGAGATTGTCAAAGAACTTCGAACACGATTAGGCTTTTTAGTCGATGTGGGATTGCATTATTTAAGCTTGAACCGATCTGCGCGCACCTTGAGTGGCGGAGAGGCCCAACGGATCCGTTTGGCCACCCAAATTGGGTCCCAGCTAGTCCACGTACTGTATATCCTTGATGAGCCCAGCATAGGCTTGCATCAACGTGACAACATGCGCCTTATCCAAAGCTTGGAAAGGCTCCGAGATCTTGGCAATTCCGTAGTCGTCGTTGAACATGATGAGGATATGATGCGTGCCGCCAACCACATTGTCGACCTGGGTCCTCGAGCTGGATTTCATGGGGGCCGCGTCGTGGCCGAAGGAAGTTATTCGGAAGTTGCTCAATCAGAAAGTTTGACCGGTCAGTACTTACGTGGCGAACTGCGCATGCCCATTCCCGAGGTACGACGCCCAGGCAATGGAAAATGGCTTCGCCTTGTGGGCGCCACTGGGAACAACCTAAAGAATGTCACGCTTGAATTGCCTCTCGGCACGTTAACCGTGGTATCCGGCGTTTCAGGTTCTGGCAAATCGACCTTGATCAATCACACCCTCTATCCAGCCATCGCGGGCCCACTGCAAGGGCTCTTGACCCCTCCTGCGCCATTTGACCACCTGGAAGGGTTGGAACATATTGACAAAGTGATTGATGTAGATCAAAGCCCCATAGGCCGTACCCCTCGGTCTAATCCTGCCACCTACACCAATGTATTTAATGACATTCGGAAGCTCTTCGCTGAACTGCCGGAAGCCAAGGTTCGAGGTTACGCCCCAGGGCGCTTTTCTTTTAATGTGAAAGGAGGGCGATGTGAAACCTGTCAAGGTGGAGGAATGCGCACGGTAGAAATGAACTTTCTTCCGGATGTGTATGTCCCATGCGAAACATGTCAAGGCAAGCGTTTTAACCGCGAAACCCTGGAAGTGCGTTATAAAGGCAAGAGCATTTCAGATGTGCTCAACTTGGCTATTGAGGATGCCCTCCCCTTCTTTGAAGCGGTACCCAAAATTAAAAAGGTGCTGAAAACGCTGGTGGATGTAGGCCTTGGGTATATCACCCTAGGCCAGCCATCGACCACGCTTTCTGGTGGGGAGGCACAACGGATTAAGCTAGCCACCGAACTGTGTAAACGAGATACCGGACGCACGCTCTATATCTTGGATGAACCTACCACCGGCCTGCATTTTGAAGACATACGAATCTTAATGAAGGTGATCCAACGGCTCGTATCCAAAGGAAACACCGCGTTGATCATTGAACATAATGTCGACGTCATGACCCAAGCCGATCACATGATTGACATGGGCCCCGAAGGAGGTTCTGGAGGAGGCACCATTGTCGCTACAGGTAGCCCTGAGGAGATCGCCCTCAAGACAGATAGCCTGACCGCTCCATTTCTTGCTCGGGCACTCCAGACAGGCCAGAATTAAGCCTTTATTCTCACTTAGGTAACTGCATCTCCCCAATATCCATGGGATTAGTGCTATCTTAAAGAGTAGTAAATACTACCCTATGGCAACAAATTCCAACGAACCCATCTCCAAGGCCTTCAAGCGCAAGTCCTGGAACGAACAGCGCACCAACGATTCTTGGGCCATTTTTAAAATCATGTCCGAATTCGTGGAAGGCTATGAACGCCTTTCCCGCATTGGCCCCTGCGTCAGCATCTTTGGCTCTGCCCGTCTCAAAGAAGGCGACACATGGTACAAAGACGCTCAAGACATTGCCGAAGGCCTGGGCAAAAAAGGCTATGGCATCATCAGTGGCGGTGGTCCTGGCATCATGGAGGCCGCCAACCGCGGCGCCATGGAAGTGGGTGCTCCATCCGTAGGCCTCAACATCGAACTACCGCACGAGCAAAAGCCCAACGACTTCATAGACTTAGACAAAAGCGTCGACTTTGACTACTTCTTTGTGCGCAAAGTCATGTTTGTCAAGTACTCCCAGGGCTTTGTCGTGATGCCCGGTGGCTTTGGCACCTTGGACGAAATGTTTGAGGCCATCACCCTGATACAAACCAAGAAGATTGGAAAGTTTCCCGTCGTTTTGGTGGGCAAAGACTACTGGAAGGGCCTCATGGATTGGATGGAAAGCACCTTGGGTGGCAACCACTTGATCAGCGACGGCGACATGAACCTCATGAAGCTCGTGGACAGTCCTGAAGAGGCCATTCAAGCCATTGACGACTTCTACAGCCGCTACTTGTTTAAGCCGAATTTCTAGCGCAGAGCGCACGGTGCATTTCTGGATTCCGGAGGGAAATCAAAAGGGACTGTCAAAAACCTGGACCTTTTTCTTGTAATAGGCTTCCCCTAATCGCACTGTTTCACGGCCAAATCGGTGCAGGCCAATGCTCCAAAGCTTGGCACCGCCTCCAAAATCAATCGTGAAGACTGGGCGGTTGTTTACAAGAATCGGATGCATCGTTATGCCAGCGCACATGAATCCCTGCTGCTCTAACCGACGCAATTTTGGGGCATAGGGGTTCACAATGGACATCGTCTGATGGTTACTCGCTTCAAAGGTGGCCCCCATAAATGGGCGTGTAGATGTTGTCGGCTGCAAGGAAGGTCCGTAGCTGAACATCGGAAGAATCACCGCCGTTTTAAACCGAATGATCTCCGCACTTCGAATCGTTTTAGCCGCACTCACCTGAAAGGTCGCTACCGTGGAATAGGTACTCCATGACATGCCCAACAAGGCGGCATGGTAGACTACGCCATCGTCTACGCTCAGCATCTCTCGCTTCAGCCCCCAGTACTTCGCCCTCACCTTCTGGGAGGAGAATGGCATTCGAACCGCTTCCCCCGAAAAAATAGCCCCGTTGGGACCGCCGACTTGTGCAACCACCTCCACGGGACCAGAGCGCTTGACGGTCCGAATGGTCAAGGGTATGTGGGATTCATAGGTAGCGCCCACTTGATAGGCAAGATATCCAGGACGAGGCGCCACACCTAAATCCACATCCAGAAATCGAAACTTCATATCCGACTGAAGCCTCAAGGCAGTCACATAGAAACCGCCAGTACCCGGACCCCACGTTTTCCCGGGCAAACCCAACTGCATATGCGTATACACAAGCTGGATAGGTGGACAGAGCTTTGGATCATTCCCGTAGAAGGCATGCACCGTGTCGAACGTGCCATTGCTGTATTGGAAAGGAATCGTTAAGCTCGGTTGTTGGCCCTTCAAGACTAGGCTGCCAAGCAAAAAAGCCAGCATCAGAATGCTATGAAATCTCCCTATTTTCATGGCAATGAAAGTACACTTTTTACGCGGCGCCACGCGCCTGCTCTGGCTCACCCTTTTGGCTTCTTCGTTGGCATCGTGCTCAGTCTATTTTGCGAAGGATTGGCGAGAAGTCAAGCCCAAAGTCAGAAAGCGCTACTACATCCCGGAGCAATCGGACAAGGTGGCTGACATCCGCTACGAAGTGTTCAACGCCAAGACGGGCAAAGACCTATCGTCGCGCTTTCGAAAAAAAGAAACCCACTTCTACAAGGGTAACGACGAACTGCTGCTAGTTCGCTATATTGACTACACCGATGGAAAAAAAGGGGTTTATGTGCAATCCATTGCCTTTGAAAATCGAGTATTTGGCCTTCCACTCGGAGGAATGGTCATGGGCAGTGTCGATCTGGCCACACAAAGTTGGAACCGTCGGGACATTGAAATTCCCTTCCTAGTCTGGGGCCTACTTGTGGATTTTGCCAGCTGGATGCCTGCACTCTCACAGGTGATTGACAAATCCTACATCTCCTTCATACGTCCCTTGGAGGTTCCCAACTACCCGGAATGGCTCCGTAACCATTTGAAAATCACCTTGAACATTCAAGAGGGTTACGAACAGACGGGGCAAGTTCTGTATTACGTGCGTTAGTACCCTTGAGCTTCCGTCCATTAAAAAAGCCCGGCATGGCCGGGCTTTTTTAATCTGCTTTGGTTCAAGACCTACGGGCGCAACACGCGAATGGCGCCCTCGTGTCCATCCAGGCTTCGGAAGCTCAATACATAGAGCCCCTTGACTTCTGGGAAGGGAATCGAATAGCTTCGGTTGCGTGTCCAGGCCTCATTCCAGATCTCTTTTCCGTCCAGACTGTACAGGCCAAGTACTAAGTTGGGGTACTGCTCCTCCCCACAAACCAAGGTCCAGTGATCTTCACCGGTGTTTACTTTAAAGGGAGCTGGGTCCTTCTCATCCACCGACCAGGACCACGAACCAATCAAGGTATCGTGCGGGTAAAGTCCAGAAGCCAAGCTGACGAACAAACTGTCATCCCCTTGACCCACCCCGGACATGCCCATTTGGTATTCAAAAGGATAAATCAAGGTGTCATTGGTTGCTTGCGCAGCGCTATAGACCACCACCCCATCCGCATCGGCGTACAAGGTATCCCCGCTGTTTTTCCAATAGACAAAATCCTTGGAGGTGATATTGCCATAGGTGACGGTTGTACCCGCACCCCAATTAATGTGCCCCAGCTGCACTTTCAGACGGCTGACTTCGGGGTATTCAGGCTCTATAACGAAGAGACCCTCTTCCATGTCGGAGGCCAGAATTCGGCCGCTAGGCAAATAAGGATAGGCTCCCCAGTTACCAAAGTAGCCCCCACCCGTAAAGGGGGACGTGTCGTAGTAGCCAACGAGTACGGGCAATTCGGGGAATTCTGTATCCAAGGCATGTACCCCAAAGGTGTAGTAGGACGTGACCACATGATTGCCCGCCACATGTGCGTTGTGGGGAATCAGCGAGGTATTGGGCTGTACTTGATGGCGCCAGAGTTCGTCCACATTGCTCAAGTCCGAAATATCGTAGCAGGTCACGTAGCCGTTCGCCACTTCGTCCGTGGTATAGATCGTGTTGCCGTCGTCACTTAGCCAGCAGTTGTGTGCAAAATTGCTCGGAGTCGCCCAACTAGTGACCATGGTAGGATTAGACTTCAAGGTAACATTAACGACCACCATTCCGGAATACAAGCCGGCCCCATATAAAGTATCGTTGCGCGCCACCCCGTCGTGGAAGTAGTGGCCGTCGTACAAGCCGACCGCCACAGGGTTCCAAGGGTCCGTAGCGACATCAATGAGGATTGCTCCACCCACTCCAACATTACTGCCAAAGGCATACAAGATGCCGTTTTCATCCACAAAAATGTTGTGCGCACGGGCCAGGGTGTCCACTTGGCCATTGGCTCGGGGAACGGGGAGCTTCAAGAATTTCCAGCGGTTTTGCGCCAAGCTGTCCATGTCAATGATAAGCAGGCCGTTGTAGGGCGGATTGGCGCCGGAAGGCACGTCGTGAACGACGTAGGCGTAGTGGTCCCAGGTCTTAATGTCCCGCCAAAGGCTGTTGGTGCCCGGTACCCAAAGTTCATTACTTGGGGCATTTGGATTGCTAATGTCGACAACCAAGGTCCCCTTGCGATTTCCAATAATCGCATATTCAGTTCCCGTGGCACTGTCAGCATAGCCCCAAATATCTGCACAATCAGGGTCGGCCCCAGAAATACCCCATTGGCTCACAGGATATTGCAACAGGGCGCGCATGTTCAAGCTATCATTGCTCGGCTGCGCCCATAATGCCGTAGCCGCACAGAGCAGCAAGGCGAGAAATCCGTTTTTCATGGATTAAAATTTAAGCGTGAACTGACCGTCTTCTTCCTGGTCCGTATCCTCCTCCGACGACACAATACCTTTTTGAGCGGAAACCTCTGGCGTATCTGAGGTCAAATCTACCACTTCCAGGGTGATACTTGGCTTTTCTTCCTTGGGTAAAATGGTTTCTTGCCCGGTCGTATTCACAGGCGTAGCATCCACCGGAGCATCCTCCGAGGGGCCCTCATCGCTCAGGGCATCTTGATTCCCTTCGTCTTGGGACGACGCCGAATTATTTGACTCAAGGGGCACCGGGTCATCGACCGCTTCTGTCGGATGTTCCTCCTTAATATCTGTTTCCTCCGCACGTTCTTCTCTTAGGACCGTCACAGACTTCACTGGCCATGAAGCCAGTTGATTTCCTGCGGCTTTCCATCCTTTGACTGAGATGAAATCTTGAAGGTGAATTTGCTCGGCATCTTTCTCTTTGCCTTTGACCTTTCGGTACTGCACTTCAACCTCGACCCGATTAGCGGCAGAAAGTACCAGAATTTCAGATTGGGCATGATCCGAAATCAAATAGTCCCATTGGTCATTCTTAGGCTCGAGAATACAGCGCTTCACCATGTGTTTTTCACGCTCACCATCGTAGTAGACTACCGCGTACGAAGCTTCTGCGTCCCACTTCGACAAGAAATAGGGTGATTCATCAAAATGAGTGGTCAATTCTGGGATGAAAATCCGATACCGTCCACTTTTCTCCACTTGTAAGAGGCGATCTTCGCCACGGAAAGCTCCAAGCAGCCGACCTCGTTCTTGATCGTTGATTTTTAACACCGCCTCATCGAACCATAATTTTCGAGCCGCTAAAGTGCTGACCCCTTCCGATTTCAGTTCGATTTTCTTGATGGCGTTTTTGGTGACCGTGTTGCCACGTGCAGAACGGGAGCGAACCGCCAAATCGGCAAAGTCAACATCCCATTTCAACTTCTTAAGGTTAGAAGCGGCCCGAAGATTGATCGTTACCGTCTCTGCTTCCCCATTGGGATTCACGGATAAGTACAGGATTTGGGAACCTTTAGTCCCTTGCGACAAATCGTATTCTTTATCGCGAGTCACCCCGGTCATCGCGAATCGCTTCACGAAGCTGGCCCCCTTGGCGCCATCCCGATATATCAAATTATATACTGTGCGATCGTCTCCTTTTTGGTACACGCCCAGGTAAAGGATGTCTTTTCCAACGAACTTCTTGGCGTCCACCTTAGTCACTACGAGGGTACCATCCTTTCGGATCACCAAGATGTCATCCAGATCTGAGCAATCACAGACCAATTCATCGCGCTTGAGTCCAGTTCCCATGAACCCTTCCTCGCGATTCACATAGAGCTTTGCATTGGCCATAGCCACTTTGGCCGCAACGACCGTATCAAAACTCCGTATTTCCGTTTTCCGCTCCCGACCCGCGCCGTATTTCTTTTTAAGGTTTTTAAAATACTCGATGGCGTAGTCCACCAGCGTGTCTAAGTGTTGCTTTACATCCGCAATCTTGCCTTCCAGCGCAGCTAAGTGATCATCAGCTTTATTGGAGTCAAACTTGGAGATTCGCTTGATTTTAATTTCGGTCAGACGGGCAATGTCCTCTTCCGTTACTTCCCGAAGCAAGTGGCCGATATGCGGTTTAAGGCCTTCCCAAATATTGTCCAAAACTTGCTCCCAGGTTTCGGCCTCTTCAATATCTCGGTAGATCCGTTCTTCGATAAAGATCTTCTCCAAACTTGCAAAGTGCCACTGTTCCTGAAGCTCATTGAGCTGAATATTTAAATCCGCACGAAGCAGTTCTACGGTGTGATCCGTAGAACGCTTGAGCAATTCCGAAACACCGGTAAAAAGGGGCTTGTCATCTTCGATGACACAGCACAGCGGGCTGATCGATGACTCACACGAAGTGAAGGCATACAAGGCATCCACCGTTTGATCCGGAGAAATGCCAGGCACTAAATGCAGCACAATTTCTACGTGCTCCGCCGTATTGTCTTCAATCTTTTTGATTTTGATCTTTCCCTTGTCATTGGCCTTGATGATCGAATCAATGAGGCTCGTCGTCGTGGTACCAAAGGGTAGCTCTGTGATGACTAACGTCTTTTTGTCATCTACAGTGATCTTTGCGCGAACGCGAATTCGGCCACCGCGTTCGCCATCATTGTATTGCGAAAAGTCCGCTATACCCCCGGTCGGGAAGTCCGGCAGAATTTCCACTTTACGCCCTTTCAAGTGAGCGACGGAAGCATCAATTAACTCCACAAAGTTGTGTGGCAACACCTTGGTACTCAAGCCCACAGCAATACCCTCTACCCCTTGAGCTAAGAGCAAGGGAAACTTCACAGGCAGGGCTACGGGCTCGCGGCCGCGGCCATCATAACTCGACTGCCATTCCGTGATTTTGGGATTGAATCCAACTTCCAGTGCAAATTTGCTCAAGCGAGCCTCGATATAACGAGGCGCCGCAGCACTATCCCCCGTATAGATGTTCCCCCAGTTTCCTTGGGTATCAATCAACAAATTCTTTTGACCCAATTGGACCAGGGCATCCCCAATGGAGGCATCCCCGTGCGGGTGATACTTCATCGTCTGCCCTATGACGTTGGCCACCTTATGGAAGCGTCCATCATCCATTTCTTTCAGCGCGTGCATCAATCGGCGCTGAACAGGCTTCAACCCGTCCATGAGGGCAGGCACGGCCCGTTCTAGAATGACATACGAGGCATAATCCAAGAAATACTCTCGGTACATCCCGCGCACTCTAGACTCCACAGGGCGCACATCTTCGCTCCATTCTGTCGATTCCATGGACGTAGATTCAGGATCTTGGGGCATATGCTCATCCATGATCCACCAAGTCTTTTTCCACTTTCAGGTGGTCAATGATAAATTCTTGCCGCTCTGGGGTGTTCTTCCCCATGTAATATTCTAGCAGTGCATCGATCTGCTCTTTCCCCAACATGACCGGTTCTAGACGAATATTTTCCCCAATAAACATTTTGAATTCTCCCGGCGAGATTTCACCTAATCCTTTAAATCGGGTAATCTCCGGCTTGGCGCCGAGCTCGGCCATGGCGGATTGCTTTTCTGACTCATCATAGCAGTAAATAGTCTTCTGCTTATTGCGAACCCTAAACAGGGGCGTCTGCAAAATATACAGATGACCTTCGCGGACTAATTCCGGGAAAAACTGCAAAAAGAACGTGATCAGCAGCAACCGAATGTGCATACCGTCGACGTCGGCATCCGTCGCCACCACCACATTGTTGTAGCGCAACTCCTCCAGCCCATCCTCAATATTTAAGGCCGATTGTAAGAGATTGAATTCCTCATTCTCATACACGACTTTTTTGGTCAGCCCATAACAGTTGAGCGGCTTGCCCTTGAGGCTAAACACCGCTTGAGTCTGCACGTCACGCGATGCCGTGATGGAACCGGAAGCCGAATCGCCCTCGGTAATAAACAAGGTCGTTTCTAGTCGACGCTCATGCTTGATGTCATTGTAATGGACCTTACAATCGCGAAGTTTCCGGTTGTGCAGATTGGCTTTCTTTGCCCGTTCCCGAGCTAGCTTCTGAATCCCAGACAACTCTTTTCGCTCGCGTTCTGCACGCAGGATTTTTCGCTGAATTGCCTCGGCCACCTGACTATTGCGGTGCAGGTAGTTATCCAGTTCTGTCTGAAGGAAGTTTAGAATAAAGGTCCGCACCGTAGGGCCTTCAGGGCCCATATCATTGCTACCCAGCTTGGTTTTGGTCTGAGACTCAAATACCGGCTCAATGACTTTGATTGAAATCGCCCCAATCACGCTTTGACGGATGTCCGCCGCTTCGTATTGTTTGCCAAAATGCTGGCGGATCGTCGACACCAGCGCCTCTCGAAACGCGCTTTGATGTGTCCCCCCTTGCGTGGTGTGCTGACCGTTTACAAAACTGTAATACTGCTCACTCTGAGAGCGCTCCGCATGCGTCAAAGCCACTTCAATGTCTTCCCCCCGAAGGTGAATGATCTCGTGCATGACTTCCCCAGAAAGGTTGTTCGCAAGCAGGTCTTTCAGTCCATTTTCCGAGTAAAACTTCTCCCCATTCAAGGTGATGGTCAACCCTGGATTGAGGTATACATAGTTCCAAACCAAGCGCTCGAGGTACTCCATTTGAAACCGATAATTCACAAAAATGCTGGGGTCGGGGGTGAATACCACCTTGGTGCCCTTGCGCGCCGTGCTTTCAGCGATATCCGATTGCTCCTGAAGGATGCCTTGTTCGAAACGCGCAGACTTAGTTTGTCCATCGCGGAATGCTTGCACTTGAAAAGAGCTTGAGAGCGCATTAACCGCCTTGGTGCCAACCCCGTTCAGGCCGACCGATTTTTTAAAAGCTTTAGAATCGTATTTGGCGCCCGTATTCATTTTGGACACCACGTCAACGACTTTTCCCAAAGGAATCCCGCGACCATAATCCCGAACCGTGACTACGCCTTCACGGACATCAATTTCAATGTGTTTTCCGCCGCCCATAACGAACTCATCAATCGAGTTGTCGACGACTTCCTTGACCAGAATGTAAATACCGTCATCCGCCGAGGAACCATCCCCCAGTTTTCCAATATACATGCCGGGGCGGAGACGTATGTGCTCCTGCCATTCAAGGCTTCGAATGTTGTCTTCGGTATATTGGGTCGTTTCAGCCATGGGTAAGGTGCGAATCTACACAATACCTCCCTGAAATCACGGCCAAAAAGCCCAGTTTTAATCCACTCTGAAGGGAAGTTTTTAACAATTTTTCCCTTTGAGAGCCTAGGTTTAGACGTTAAAGCGGAAATGCATCACATCCCCGTCTTTAACGCGGTATTCTTTTCCTTCCACGCGCATCTTACCTGCCTCTTTCACGGCGGCCTCTGACTTGTAATGTGTATAGTCTTGGTACGCAATGACTTCCGCACGAATAAATCCCTTTTCAAAGTCGCTATGGATGACGCCCGCCGCTTGCGGGGCAGTGAAGCCCTGTTCGATGGTCCACGCACGCACCTCTTTCACGCCTGCCGTAAAATAGGTCTGCAACTTGAGCAGTTCATACGCTGCACGGATGATGCGATTCACACCGGGCTCTTCGAGGCCCAGATCATCTAAGAACATTTGGCGCTCTTCATAGCTTTCCAGTTCGATGATGTCCGATTCCGTCGCAACGGCCAAATGCATGACCCCCGCACCCTCTTCCGCGGCCATAGCTTCGACTTGACGCACATAGTCATTGCCTTCTTTGGCGGCTACTTCATCGACATTGCACACGTAGAGCACGGGCTTATCGGTGAGTAATTGATAATCTTCAATCCATGCATTTTCCTCCTCCGAGCGTTCGAAACCGCGGACTGACTTCCCTTGCTCCAAATGCTTTTTGAGGCGATCGGCCATTTCCACTTCGCGGACCGCTTCTTTGGCTCCCGTTTTGGCAGATTTACGGACTTTATCGATGCGCTTTTCCAAAGACTCCAGATCCTTCAATTGTAATTCAAAATCAATGGTCTCTTTATCTCGCAGCGGATTGATGCTGCCGTCCACATGAACAATGTTTGGATTGTCGAAGCAACGCAAGACATGCAAAATGGCATGGCATTCGCGAATATTGCCTAAGAACATGTTGCCCAAACCTTCTCCTTTGCTAGCGCCTTTAACCAAGCCGGCAATGTCCACAATCTCAACTGTTGCAGGAACAACGCGCTCTGGATTGACAATAGCTTCCAACGCCTGAAGTCTCGGATCAGGCACGTTTACCGTGCCGATGTTGGGCTCAATCGTACAAAACGGAAAATTAGCCGCTTGGGCCTTTGCATTGCTCAAGCAGTTAAACAGGGTGGATTTGCCCACATTCGGTAGGCCAACGATGCCGCACTTCATATTCGAGGAATTTCGGGCAAAGGTAGTCCTAGAAAGACCTTACTTTTGTCTACGGTAAAACCCTAATGTCTCCCCCATGACCCCCTCTATCCACGACCTCCCCGCTCAAGTTCGACGCGATATCCTTCGCATGGTTCACGCCGTACAATCCGGTCACCCAGGTGGATCCATGGGTTGCACCGAGTTTTTTGTCGCCTTGTACTTTGATATTTTGCGCCATCAGGCGAGTCCGTTTAACATGGATGGCACGGGAGAGGATCTCTTCTTCCTCTCCAATGGACACATTAGCCCGGTATTTTATTCGGTTTTAGCGCGGAGCGGCTATTTTTCGATCGACGAGCTCCACACCTTCCGGAAGTTAAACAGTCGTCTGCAAGGACATCCCACGACGCATGAAGGGCTTCCTGGCGTGCGCATTGCTTCTGGTTCACTTGGACAAGGACTCAGTGTGGCGGTGGGCGCGGCTCAAGCCAAAAAACTTGCCGGAGATGATCGCTTAGTCTTCACCCTTCACGGAGATGGTGAATTGCAAGAAGGACAAATCTGGGAAGCGGCCTTGTATGCAGGCGCCAAAAAAGTGGATAACCTAATTAGCACCATCGATGCAAACGGCCAACAAATTGATGGCTCAACCGACGATGTCATGCCTATGGGAGACATTGGAAGCAAATTTGTTGCCTTTGGCTGGGAGGTAATGCACATTCAAGAAGGCAATAACCTAGAAGCTGTTCGAAGCGGATTGCGCCAGGCGATCGCGCTGTCTGGAAAAGGGAAACCGGTGTGTGTCGTGATGCACACTTCCATGGGCTTCGGCGTGGATTTCATGGCCGGCACGCATAAATGGCATGGCATTGCCCCAAGCGATGAGCAACTCGCATCTGCCTTGGCCCAATTGCCCGAAACCCTAGGCGACTACCCCGCCTAATGTTTCGCTGGAAACTTGCCCTCTGGGCCCTCTTGCTCTTCCCTTTGGCGGGACGAGCGCAGACGGATTTAAATGAATCCGAAGTTTCCACCAGCCGCATACTTTTTGTCCTGGATGCCTCCAATTCCATGTATGGGCGTTGGGAGCAAGGGACGAAAATGGAAATTGCCCAACGCTTAATGTCGACCATGTTGGACAGCCTCGCACAGGTTCCCAATCCGAATTTCCAACTCGCCTTGCGCGTCTATGGGCATCAAAAGCCGGTGCCCCCCCAAGATTGCAATGACACCAAGTTGGAAGTGGGCTTTTCAGACAATAATTTGGGCCGAATCAAGCAAGTTATCCGCGGCTTGCGCCCCATGGGCACCACCCCGATCGCTCGGTCCATTCTCCGAGCGGATAATGACTTTCCCCGCGATTGTCCCACGGGGCATTGCCGGGATATCATCATCTTGATCACGGATGGCGTCGAGGCATGTGACGAAGATCCTTGCGAAGCATCCGCCATTCTTCAGAAAAAAGGCCGTGTGCTCAAGCCCTTCGTCATCGGTGTGGGTCTGGACAAGGATCTCATCAAAACCTTTGACTGTGTGGGCACCTACTATGATGCCAGCGATGAAGGGACATTTAAAAAAGCCCTAGGCGTGATCATTACCCAAGCCTTGGACAACACGACGGGTCAGATTAATCTCATTGACGAGAACAACCAACCTTCAGGCACCAACTTGCCCATCGTGCTGCGCAATGCCACCAGTGGCTTGGTCGACCGCAGTGTCATTCATACGATGAATTACAACAATCAACCAGACACCCTCTTGGTCGATCCCATCGTGACCTACGAAGGCACCGTATACACGATCCCCCCGCGCCCCATCCGAGCGACACCGATGTACGCAGGCACGCACAATCACATGGCCGCCGATGTCGTCCAAGGAAAGCTAAAATTGACCGTCCCAGGGCTCAAGCCATCTCAGACCCCTCCAGTTGCCGTGGTGCGCGAAAAAGGACATAGCGAAGAAATACTCCATGTTCAGGCCTTTAACAGTACGGTTTCCTATATCGCTGGCACCTATGTGCTCGACATATTGACCTTGCCACGAATTCACCAAGTGATCAACCTTAAAAAAGGCGGGACCCAAGAAATCACAATCCCCCCGGCCGGCGAGGTCATGATCCAATTAAAATCCCCCGGATTCGGTGCCATTTTTGCCATGGACGGATCCGATTGGATTTGGGTGACCCATTTGGATGAATTCCAAACGCGCCAACAATTTTCCCTTCAGCCGGGCAGCTACAAGGTGATTTTTCGTCCCCGCAGCGCTCAGCAAACCACCTATTCCAAAACCCACAGTTTCACCGTTTCACCAGGGAGTTCCACCTTGGTGCGCATCCCTTAATTCTATCCCATGCACCCGTACACAGACTCAGGAAGTAAAGACACCCGCTCCGGTTTTGGCGCTGGATTGCTCGAACTAGGCCAAAGTAATCCCAATGTGGTCGCCTTGTGCGCGGACCTAACAGGCTCCTTAAAAATGGATGCTTTCGCCGCTGAATTCCCAGACCGCTTTTTCCAAACAGGCATTGCCGAAGCCCACATGATTGGCATGGCTGCCGGCCTAACCATTGGAGGGAAAATTCCCTTTACGGGAACCTTTGCTAATTTCTCCACTGGGCGCGTCTATGATCAAATTCGTCAAAGCGTTGCCTACTCGGGTAAGAATGTAAAAATATGTGCTTCACACGCAGGATTGACTCTCGGTGAAGATGGCGCTACACACCAGATTCTCGAAGACATCGGTTTGATGAAAATGCTTCCTGGCATGACGGTTATTTCTCCCTGTGACTATAATCAAACCAAGGCAGCGACGATCGCCATTGCAGAACATGATGGCCCAGTGTACTTGCGTTTTGGCCGACCAAAAGTGCCCAACTTCACGCCATCCAATGCACCTTTTGTCATTGGCAAAGCGGATATCCTCACCCAAGGAAATGATGTGACGATTTGCGCGAATGGCCATCTAGTTTGGGAAGCCCTAGAAGCAGCTAACGCCCTTGAAGCTGAAGGAATCCATGCCGAAGTGATCAACTTCGCCACCATCAAGCCACTTGACCTCGAAAGTCTATTGGCTTCTGTAGGTAAAACCGGACGGGTCGTCACAGCTGAAGAGCATCAACGCCATGGCGGATTAGGTGATTCTATTGCTCAGGCCTTAGGCATGCACCTCCCAAGCCCGATAGAAATGGTCGCGGTAAACGACAGCTTTGGAGAGAGCGGCACACCAGCCCAACTATTGACGAAATACGGTTTGGATGCCGCAAATATTGTGGCGGCGGTAAAACGCGTCATGAATCGTTAAACCATTCGCGCTCGGAACCATCTAAACCATGATGCCCGAGACCCACGAAATAGCTATTCACGAAGCCTGGTCAGCGAAAGCCTATGACCAGGCTTTTTCATTGCTTGCCACGCAACACGCTTCAGATTTCTATCGGACCGCCGTGCGCATTGTTTTGGACCATGCACAGGCTCAAGACGTTGTTCAAGAAGCATCCATTAAAATTTGGAAAGGCTTACCCGCATTTCAAGGCAGGAGCAAATTCAGCACATGGGCCTACCGTATCGTGGTCAATGAAGCATTAGCCTCTTTACGAAAATCAAATCGCCAACATGTAGCATTGGAAGACCTTCAAATAGGCCAGCCCGACAGCCCTTATTTTGAAGCGGATGAAATTCTCAAGGCACTCTACCAAGCCCTTTCAATGCTGCCAGAAAAACAGCGGCTCACTTTTCAATTGCGTTATTTTGATGAAAAACCGTATACCGAAATCTCAGAAATCCTCGGCACGAGCGTCGGTGGCCTCAAGGCAAATTATCACCATGCGGTGGAACGAATAAAATTAGAAATGAGCCGATTAAACTCCGAATACACTTTTGAATCTAATGAATAAGATGAATTCTAAAGACGGCATTCAAATCCCCGACAAGGCCCACCAAGATCTGGTGAAGCATATGTTAACGGCTAAAGAGACAACCAAAGCCCGACCCACCTTCCTTCGGTCGATATACTATTGGGCTGGCTCCATCGCGGCGGCCCTTGTCTTGGGAGTTTTTATATTCAACGGTCTGACGAAAGCGCCGAATCATGAAGTCGAAATCACGGAAGATCTCGCATGGGATGCCTACCAATCCGGTGTAGTTGAGTTGACTCTGGAGGATGCCAGTCAACTATTGGACAATGCCTCCATTGAAGAATTTATCAATGATTTAAATATTTAATATGAAACATTTCCTCTACAGCCTCGCCTTTCTGCTCACATTAACCCCGCATGGATGGGCCCAAGAACATTCTAGAAATAGAGAATCCGAAGCATCCAAACGAGATCGGATTGAGGCTGCGAAAATCGCCTTCATCACCAAAGAGGCCGAGCTTAGCTCCGAAGAAGCAAAAGTATTTTGGCCTTTGTATGAAGCCTTTCATGCGGAACTCCGCGCCATCGATAAAGACCCCATGGTCAAAATCCGAAAAGATCCATCAAAGCCCGCACGTTGGACAGATGAAGAGGCCTTATCCATCCTCAAAGCCGTGGAAGAGATAGCTGAAAAACGCGAAGCTATTCGCAAAAAATACCAGAAGAAGTTTTTGGCTGTCCTACCAGCGCACAAAGTTTTGGCATACTACCATGCAGAGTGGGAGTTTCAACGTCGATTGAATGACCGACTTCGGGAATCTAGACCGAATGGGGGACCACAAAATAGCCGGCCTAATGGACCGCCTCCAGGAGGGCGTCGCCCGGCAGGGCCTCCCCCGCCGAGTGGAATGCTCTTCTAGCACAACCCATCTCATATTCGGGGCCAACCTGAACAGGCGTCAAGGTATCATCTCCCTTGGGGCTTTGCTACCTTTGACCCATGGACTTGCGCCAATTATTTCTTCGTCATTTAGCCCCAACGACTACGTCACCCCTCGCTTTGGAATTCAACCGAGCTGAAGGCATCTACCTCTATGCCCCAGATGGCACGTCGTACATGGACTTTATATCGGGAATTGGCGTTTCCAATATCGGCCATAGCCATCCTGAGGTGGTCCGGGCCGTAAAAGACCAAGCAGAGCGCTATATGCACCTCATGGTCTACGGAGAATATGTCCAACAACCTCAAGTCGCTTATGCCCGCGACCTATGTTCCCAGCTAGACCCTTCCTTAGATTGTGTTTATTGGGGAAATTCAGGCGCAGAAGCCATTGAAGGTGCGATGAAATTGGCCAAACGCTGGACAGGGCGAACAGAAATTTGCTCTTTTCAAGGGAGCTACCATGGGTCTACCCAAGGCGCCTTGTCTGCAATGGGGGATGAAACTTTTAAGCGCGCCTACCGACCACTGCTACCGGACCACCGGATTCTGCCTTGGGCGGATGAGGCTGCCCTTGATCAGCTAAGCCATCGGACAGCTGCCGTTATCGTGGAGGTTGTGCAAGCTGAGTCCGGATATAAAGTTACCCCTCCTGCATTTCTGACGGCATTGCAAGCGCGCTGTCGCGCTTTGGACATCCTACTCATTGTGGATGAAATTCAAACCGGATTTGGTCGTTGTGGTCATCTCTTTGCCCATCAGGGCGTGGGCCTTGTCCCCGATATCCTTTGCTTGGGTAAAGCACTTGGCGGGGGCATGCCCTTAGGCGCCTTCATCGCCTCTAAGGAGAAGATGCAAAGTCTCGCCGAAAACCCCATGCTGGGGCACCTCACCACATTTGGAGGGCATCCCGTGAGTTGTGCGGCGGGACACGCTGCATTTCAAGTACTTCGTAGGGAATCATGGATCCATGATGTTCGGGAGAAGGGAAATTTCCTCCGAGAATCCTTGAGCGGCCTTTCCATGACAGGCGAACTATCCGGGCAAGGCCTGTTATTGTCCTTACCGCTCACTTCATTTGAGCAGGTTGTTTCGGTGCAGCAAGCATTAATTCAAAAAGGGCTCCTCACCGACTGGTTTTTATTTGAAAACAAATCGCTCCGACTCGCTCCCCCTTTATGTATCGAGCCCAACGAATTGGCTCATGCGTGCCACCGTATTCAAGAAGTAATCCATCCGCTCTTATGAGACCCTCCTCCAACAAAGAAAAACTCGTGAAAGGACTCACCTTTCTCGCGATCGCATTCCCATTCTTATTTGCAGGACCAGCCTTCTATTATTGGGTGGGCGCGCCCGCCTTGCGTGAAGGTGCCTGGGGTTGGACGGCTTTTATCGTCCTCATGATGTTTTCTGCAGCGGCCTTCGCCGTACGCGGGATAGCCCTCATTCTCGATGGCTTCTTTGACCACAAATAGACGCTATCCAAGGCTCGCAACCCGTTAGACGTTCTCTGAGCTTTAGAAGTAAGGATAGTAAAAAGAAAAGGTTTTTCAAGAAAAAAGCCGCCCCAAGGGGCGGCTTTTCCATTTATGCTTGGCCTGTCGGCCCACCAAATTGAATGGGGACATGAGGCTGTTCCGTTTCAGATATCGGTCCATGCGCAGATTCAAATCGCTGCACATTTTCTTCCATCGCGCGAATTAATCGCTTCGCATGCTGCGGAGTCAAGATCACACGAGCCTTCACACGCGCTTTGGGCAGTCCTGGCATCAATTGAATGAAGTCCAAGACAAACTCTGATGGCGAGTGATTGATGACGGCCAGATTGCTATAAATCCCTTCCGCCATTTCTGGAGAAAGTTCAATTTGCAATTGGTTTTCATTTTCAGTGCTCATGCGTTCCGGTTTATTCCGCAGATTCTACGTCGACTGCTTTGCTCGCCATCATTTGCTCGTACTCGTCCTTGCTGCCCACTACCGAAGTGTAGTAGCGCTTGAGGCCGGTACCTGCAGGAATGCGGTGACCTACAATGACATTTTCCTTCAGTCCATCCAAGGTATCTACTTTGGCAGCAATCGCGGCCTCGTTCAATACTTTGGTTGTCTCTTGGAACGATGCTGCAGATACCCAAGACTTCGTCTGCAACGAAGCTCGTGTAATTCCTTGCAAAATCAACTTAGCCGTAGCAGGATGCGCATCACGCGCTTGCACCAAGGCCTTATCCGCCCGCTTCAACAATGAATTCTCGTCACGCAAGCGGCGTGAAGAAATCATCATACCTGGCTTCAAAGTCTCACTATCACCTGCTTCTTCCACGACCTTCTTGTCGAATACGTGGTCGTTTTCAATGATAAAGTCAATCGTATGCTCAAGGTGTCCTTCAAGGAATGAGGTATCGCCTCCGTCTACAATCTCCACTTTGCGCATCATCTGACGAACAATCACTTCGAAGTGCTTGTCGTTGATTTTCACCCCTTGGAGTCGGTAAACTTCTTGAATTTCATTCACGAGGTATTCTTGAACCGCCGTAGGACCTTGAATTGCCAAGATGTCGGCAGGAGTGATCGCTCCGTCGCTCAATGGGGAACCAGCACGTACAAAGTCATTCTCTTGAACCAAGATTTGCTTGGAAAGATTGATCAAGTACTTACGTTGCTCTCCTGTGCGGCTTTCGATCATGATTTCGCGGTTACCGCGCTTGATTTTACCGTAAGAAACCGTACCGTCGATCTCAGCAACAACGGCTGGATTCGATGGATTTCGTGCCTCAAACAATTCCGTCACACGAGGAAGACCACCGGTGATGTCACCTGCTTTCGCTCCTTTACGAGGAATCTTAACCAAAACCTTACCCGCCTTGATTTCTTCGCCTTCGTCCACCATAAGGTGAGCGCTTACTGGCAAGGTGTAATGCTTGATTTCGTTGCCTTTCTTATCCACCACTTGAAGCATGGGAACCAGCTTCTTGTTGCGGCTTTCAGAAATTACCTTGTCTTGGAAACCAGTTTGTTCGTCAATTTCAACCTTATAGGTAACGCCTTGGACGATATCCTGGTACGCGATTTTACCTGCGTGTTCAGAAATGATTACCGCGTTGTATGGGTCCCATGTACAAATGACATCGCCCTTCTTCACTTTCGATCCGCCCTTCACCATCAAGGTCGAACCATAAGGAATATTCGCGGTCATAATCGAAATGCCTGTTTTGGCATCTACAATGCGCATTTCACCCGTACGGCCGATGACAATTTCGGACTTTTCACTGCCGCTGACTTCGCTCGTAACCGTGCGAACTTCCTCAAATTCAAGGATGCCGTCAAATTTGGCCGTCAAACTGCTGATCTCGGATACGTTACCCGCTGTACCACCCACGTGGAAGGTACGTAAGGTCAACTGCGTTCCAGGCTCACCGATGGACTGGGCGGCAATTACGCCAACCGCTTCACCCGTTTGAACCCCTTTGGCAGTTGCCAAATTGCGTCCGTAACACTTAGCACAGATTCCGCGCTTGCTCTCACAAGTCAAAGGTGAACGCACCTCAACGGTTTCAATTGGGCTAGCATCAATTTTCTCTGCAATGAGGTCAGAAATCATTTCGCCCGATTGAATGTACACTTCACCCGTCAATGGATCAATGACATTGGCCAAAGAAACACGTCCGGCGATTCGCTCTTTCAAGGTTTCAACGACTTCTTCATTCTTGCGAAGTGCTTGGATCTCCAAGCCGCGTAGCGTTCCGCAATCGTCTTCATTTACAATCACGTCCTGAGCAACATCGTGCAAACGACGGGTCAAGTAACCCGCATCTGCCGTCTTCAAGGCCGTATCCGCCAGACCCTTACGGGCACCGTGCGTAGAAATGAAGTACTCCAAGATGGAAAGACCCTCCTTAAAGTTGGAGATAATCGGGTTTTCGATAATCTCACCACCTGCAGAGCCTGATTTTTGTGGCTTAGCCATCAGACCACGCATACCAGAGAGCTGACGAATCTGCTCTTTCGATCCACGTGCACCAGAATCCAACATCATGTAGATGGGGTTAAATCCTTGGCGGTCATTAATCAATTGGTTCATCGCCGCTTGAGTCAAACGCGCGTTGGCATTCGTCCAAACGTCAATGACTTGGTTGTAACGCTCATTGTTTGTGATCAGACCCATGTTGTAGTTCATGAGAATGCCTTCTACTTCCGTATTGGCATCATCAATCAAACTGGTCTTGATCTCAGGAACCTGGATGTCACCCAAAGAGAAGGACAAACCACCGCGGAATGCGTTGGAGTATCCAAGATCTTTCATGTCATCCAAAAACTTCGCCGTGCGAGGCACATCGGTGCGCGTCAAGATGCGTGCAATGATGTCACGCAACGCTTTCTTCGTCAACAATTCGTTGATGAAGCCGACTTCCTTAGGCACCACTTGGTTGAACAATACACGTCCCACCGAAGTCTCGATTACTTTGTAAATCAAGTCGCCTTGATCCCCGTCTACGAGAGTACGCACTTTGACAATTGCATTCAAGTCTACGCGCTTCTCGTTGTAGGCAATATTCACTTCCTCCGCAGAGTAGAAGGTCATTCCCTCTCCCTTCACCGCATCTCCAGGGAGGTTGCGCTTAGCTTTGGTCATGTAGTATAGACCCAAGACCATGTCCTGAGAAGGAACGGTGATTGGTGAACCATTGGCAGGATTCAAAATGTTGTGCGAGGCCAACATCAAGATTTGCGCTTCCAAGATGGCAGCAGGTCCCAAAGGCAAGTGAACAGCCATCTGGTCACCGTCAAAATCCGCGTTGAAAGCGGTACAGGTCAACGGGTGCAATTGGATCGCCTTGCCCTCAATCATTTTAGGCTGGAAGGATTGGATACCCAAACGGTGGAGCGTCGGAGCTCGGTTCAGAAGGACCGGATGGCCTTTCATCACGTTTTCAAGGATATCCCAAACAACCGCTTCGCGCTTGTCGATGATTTTCTTCGCGGATTTTACCGTTTTCACGATTCCACGCTCAATCAACTTGCGAACGATAAATGGCTTGTACAGTTCAGCCGCCATGTCTTTCGGAAGACCACACTCGTGGAGCTTCAAATCAGGACCGATGACAATGACCGAACGTGCAGAGTAATCCACACGCTTACCCAATAGGTTTTGACGGAAACGACCTTGCTTGCCTTTCAAGCTATCGCTCAAAGACTTCAAAGGACGATTGCTCTCCGTCTTGACCGCACTGGCCTTGCGGGTATTGTCAAACAAACTGTCTACAGACTCCTGCAACATGCGCTTTTCGTTGCGCAAAATCACCTCAGGGGCCTTGATCTCTAACAATCGCTTCAAACGATTATTGCGGATGATCACACGACGGTACAGATCATTCAAGTCAGACGTGGCAAATCGACCACCGTCCAAGGGCACCAAGGGGCGCAATTCGGGTGGAATGACCGGAACAACCTTAATGATCATCCACTCAGGCTTGTTCTCCAAACGCGCGTTGGCATCACGCATGGCTTCCACCACTTGTAGACGCTTCAACGCTTCTTGCTTACGCTGCTGTGAAGTCTCACGGTTCGCACGGTCGCGCAAATCATAGGACATCGCATCCAAATCCAGACGCTGGAGCAACATCAACAAGGCTTCAGCGCCCATTTTGGCGATGAATTTATTGGGATCGTTGTCATCCATGTACTGGTTTTCCATAGGCAAACGGTCCTGGGCGTCGAGGTATTCCTCTTCCGTCAAGAACTGCATGTGCTCAAATGGATTGCCCTCATTATCCACGGCTTCACCCGTCTGAATAACAATGTAGCGCTCATAATAAATGATCATGTCCAACTTCTTCGTTGGGATACCGAGGAGGTAACCCAATTTGTTGGGCAATGAGCGGAAGTACCAAATGTGTGCAACAGGCACCACCAAATTGATGTGGCCAATGCGCTCACGACGCACTTTCTTCTCTGTGACTTCTACTCCACAACGATCACATACAATCCCTTTGTATCGGATGCGCTTGTACTTTCCACAGGCACATTCGAAATCCTTTACAGGACCGAAGATGCGCTCACAGAAAAGGCCATCGCGCTCGGGTTTGTGGGTGCGATAGTTGATCGTTTCGGGCTTCAATACTTCCCCGCTGGAACGCTCCAAAAGGAATTCTGGAGACGCTAATCCAATCGTAATGGAATTGAAGCTGCCGGAGGTTTGCTGTTCGATTTTTCGCATGGTATTCTAAATGAGGTTCCCGAAGGGTCGGATTAGTCTAAGGATACTTTCAAGCCAAGGCCTTGCAACTCAT
>Ga0209652_1000023_pt1 | contig 124148 bp, 108 predicted proteins | sample SaaInl74LU_5_DNA_FD_184641 | JGI IMG/M metagenome (GOLD analysis project Ga0209652, IMG submission 184641) | Marine microbial communities from expanding oxygen minimum zones in the Saanich Inlet - ESP_74LU_5_DNA (SPAdes) (version 2) | ecosystem: Environmental > Aquatic > Marine > Intertidal...
CTATCGAGCCCTGAGCGCTGCCCTCGAGGTTGAGCTGAGTGAAGATATGGAACAAGGGGACTATCAGCGCAATTTTGGCCGAATGTTTGGTGACCAGCGCATGGCTCAGGTTTACGGTGCGATTAGCGGTGAGATTCGCTTCCCAGGGCTTGAGCCGGTCGGGATGGAGCTTGACGGGCTAGATCGGCACCAACGTCTGCTTCAGAGTTACAAAAAGCTGCACAGCTGGCGTGCTTCAAAGGCTTGATAGCCTAAACATTGAGAGTGGGACTGAGTTAAAACCATGTCTGTTGAATTGATACTGCTGTTGATTATCGGGTTACTCGTAGGAGGCGCGGTTGGGTTCCTCTGGCAGGGGCGTAAACTGACACCGCTCAGCGCAGAGGTAGAACGTGCCACGAGCCAACTGGCCGCTGTTGAGACCGAGATAGAGCGGTTGAAAGGAGAGGCACAAGAGCAGCAGCGACGTGCACATGAGTTAGAGATCGACCGCTCAACGCTTACAGCTCACCTGGAGCAGGTCCAGAGCCAACTCCAGAGTCGAACGCAAGAGCTGGAACAGCTGCGCGAACGCTACACAGCTCTCAGTCATGAGCACAGTGTGCAGCAGACACGTCTGCAGGAGAAAGAGCAGCAGTTTGAGCGTGAACGGGCACAGATCAAGGCAAGCCGCGAAGAGCTGACCAAAGAGTTCGAAAATGTCGCGAATAAAATCTTTGAAGAAAAGGGTAAGACCTTCGCGACCACCAGCCAAACCAGCCTGGATGCACTGCTAAAGCCGTTTAAAGAGCAGCTGGAGGGGTTCCAGAAGCGCACCAATGAGATCCACGAATCGAGTACGCGCGATAGCGCCAAGCTCAACGCCGAGATCCTCAAGGTGATGGAGATGGCTCAGAACATGAGCCGTGATGCCACTAACCTGACCAGCGCGCTCAAAGGCGACTCGCAGCAGCGCGGAGCTTGGGGTGAGGCTCAGCTTCGTCGCACGCTCGAGATGAGTGGTCTGGTAGAGGATGCCCACTACGAGACGCAGTCCTCGTTTAAAGATCTAGAGGGCAAAAGCAAACAGACCGATTACCTTATTAAGCTGCCAGATGGCAAACATATCATTATCGACTCAAAGGTCTCGCTGAATGCCTATGATCGTGTGGTTAGCGCAGAGTCCGCGGACGAGGCCGATGCCGCGATGAAGCAGCATGTTGCAGCGGTAAAAGGCCATATCGACGATCTGGCCTCAAAGGATTACACCAATGTGGTTGGGATGCGCAGTCCAAGCTTTGTGCTTATGTTTATGCCTATAGAGCCAGCCTACATTGAAGCGCTGAAGTCGAATAGGGATCTGTTTGACTACGGCTATCGCAAAGGCATCGTGTTGGTGTCGCACACCACACTGATACCGATCCTGCGCACCGTCTCGAACCTGTGGATGATCGAGCGCTCCAATGCCGAGGCACGAGAAATTAGTGAGAAGGCGGGGGATATTTTTAATACCGTGAGTACCCTAGCTGAGCGTCTGTCCAAGCTTGGAAACACCCTAAACACTGCGGGTAATCATTATAATGACACGGTCACAGCGCTTGCCGGTAAGCAGGGGTTGTACGGTAAAGTAGAGCGATTCAAAACACTCTCTACCAAGGTAACGAAAGCCCTGCCTGATATTGAGCATCGACATATCGATTTTGAAGATCATAAGCTGCAACTAATAGTTGAAGAGCTGCCGTCTGAAGAGCACTCTCAAGACGAAGTCTTGCCCGGGGGTTCACTGCTGGTAGCCCCTAGCTCAGACGAAACCGCTGATAGCGAAAACCTAGATATCCCAGAGAATTCAGAAGAGAGCAAAGCATGACACTGCCCACCTACGTCACCCCACTTAAACGTCTGGCTGATGAGATCGTTGCCTGGAATGCAGCGGCTGGGAAGTTTCCTGGCGAGCGTGCCGCTACGTTGGAGGAGTTGCTGAATCAAGAGGCGCGAGTCGTTGAGGAGCTCAAAGAGCTGATCCATGCGATGGCCGAGAGCGACCTGACCGAAACCCTCGACGCCGTCTGCGATATTTTTGTAACGGCCAGTTATTACCTAGCGCTGGTAAAGAACACGCAAGCTAGCATTGAATCCTGTGTGGTGCCGCCTGCAGAGATTGAGACGATACAGGCTCAGCTCGCCGAATTAGCAGAGCAGGCTGAAAACCTGCCCGAGCGTAGCGTTGCGCAGATGTTGGACAACCCGTTAATCGTCAAAAGCCTAGAGGTCTCTCTGGCGCTAGTGCGGGATCTGCCGGTCGACTTTATCGGCGCGCAGCAGGCAGTCAACGACAACAACGCCTCGAAATATGTCGCCAGCGAAGCGGTGGCGCAAGAGTCCGTTGCGCACTATGCCGCGAAGGGTGAAGAGGTGGTTGCTCACGCGTCGAGTTATCTGGGTAAACCGGTCTTCGTACTCAAACGCACTTCAGACGACAAAATCATGAAACCTGTGGGCTTCGTCTCTGTCGAGCTTGCACCGTTTATCTACGCAAACTAAGCACCAGGACGGAGAAAGAGCGTGAGCCAAACAGAGAGTAGCGTGCCGGGGCGTGGGCGCTTAACTATTCGTACACTGGCGATGCCGGCAGATACTAACCCTTCTGGGGATATCTTTGGTGGCTGGGTGCTGTCGCAAATGGACCTTGCAGCAGGTATTTGTGCGGGTCAGCGTGCGCAACGTCGCGTTGTTACTGTTGCGGTGGAGAGTATGAGCTTCATCCGACCGGTTAAGGTCGGTGATGTTTTGGGCGTCTACACCGAGGTTGAGAAAGTGGGGCGCACATCGCTCGATATCCATGTTGAGGCTTGGGTACGCCGCGGTCGCATCGGTGAGCGCGAGAAGGTGACTGAGGCTACTTTTCGCTTCGTAGCGGTTGACGATAACGGCAAGTCCACACCTGTACCCAGCTTGGAAGATCTTCCACCCTATGTTGCATCAGATCTCTAGTAATACGCGCGTTGGCTGCTGGGCATAAGCTTCGCAACACACTTTAGAAAGCAAATTAAATGAGACTCTACTAGACTTAAACCTGTATCAGTACCCTACAGGTTAACTAAGGTATGAAAGCTCCTCAGCAGCCGGCCGACACTCATTTTCCGCTCTCCGAGGATGAGTATCATATGCAGGTCTACGCTGCTATTCCCCTCTCGCTGATCCCGACTATCCTTCTGTTGGCTTATCAGCAGTGGACGTTAGCGGCCTGCTTTTTGGTTGGTGTCGGCCTGTTTTCAGCCTCGGCTCGGATTAGCCTTAAAAATGGCTCCATACTTCGCTCCCAGTCACTCTATCTGGCAGGTGGTACAATCATCTTGATTCCCACTTTTGCGCTGGCAATACCGGTTGACTCATCGGCCTCGGTTATTGCTCTGATGCCTTTGATAGTGGGGATTTATATGTATCAGGGTCTTTTTCGCTGGTTAAACATAGCGCTGTCGATCCTCTGTTTCCTGACTGCATTCTTGTCGCAACATCTGCTTGAGTTCGAAGTTTCACTGCTAGATAGCCAGTATCAGTCAGCTTTTTCCCGGGTCATGTTCGTTGTATTTGCGCTTTTCTTGCTGGTAGTCATTACACGCGTTACAACGGACCTTCGCCGGGCAAATGGCCGTCTAACCGTTTCAAACCGCCACGCCGCGCAGGAGCGTGAGAGGTATCAGACACTTTTTGATAATGCTCCTGAGGCCTATTTCATCCTGTCGGCAAAGAATGGTGGGATAGTCGAGTGTAATCATGGTGCAGAGCGAATGTTGCATGGCACCAGAGAGCAGTTGATGGGTAAGTTACCCTTCGAGCTCTCTCCATCTCATCAACCCTCAGGCGAACCATCAGATGAAGCTGCGCGTGCCATCACCAAACAGATTGTACGAGAGGGTGAACTCACGTTTGAGTGGGTACACCAGCGGATAGATGGAGAACCCTTCTGGGTCGAGGTTGAGATTCGTGAGGGCGTCTACCAAGGTGATAAGGTGTTCTTCTCGACCTGGCGTCAGATTAATAAACGTAAGCGGCTTGAATCTGAGTTGATCAAACTGGCCAATGAGGATCAACTCACCGGTCTGCTCAATCGTCACTCTTTAAAAACAGCATTCGCGCGACTGTTGGCTCACGCTCAGCGAAACTCCACTGGGGTCGTTCTATTTTATATTGACCTCGATAAGTTTAAATATGTAAACGATAGTTACGGCCACCGAACTGGCGACCATCTGCTGCAAACTGTGGCACAGCGTTTTCGCACAGCTGTCCGGCGCGATGACCTTGCGGCTCGGTTAGGTGGTGACGAGTTTGTTTTGGCATTTGAGGGCAGTTTGTCGATTCACGAACTCGAAGATCTGGCGCACAAGGTAACTCAGCAGTTTGCCAAACCGCTCAATATAGACGGCCATTCGCTCAAGGTGGGTTTGAGTATTGGTATATCGACCTATCCCGAGGATGGTCAGGACTTTGATGCACTATTGAGAGCTGCTGATAACGCCCTATATAGAGCAAAAGACCTTGGGCGGGGACAGCATCAATTCTTCGCAAAGGAGATGGCTGATAAAGCGGCCGAGCACTTGCGGATCGAGTCGGGTATAGCTCGCGCACTGAAGGCGGGCGAATTTAAATTGTTGTATCAAAAACAGATTCGTCTATCAGATAGGTCAGTCTATGGAATCGAAGCACTGTTGCGCTGGCAGGATCCTGATCAAGGTTTGGTCTATCCGGACGCCTTTTTAAATGTTGCTGATGACTCGAACCAACTTGAGCAGCTTGAGCGTTGGATTATTCACGAAGCTTTTAATCAAGCGCGAGCCTGGGATGAGGGGGGCTATCAGTTTGGTCGTTTAGCCGTCAATCTCTCACCGCGTTCTCTGCAAAGGGGCTATGCTTTCAAGTTGATCGAAGAGGCTCTTGAGCATACTGCCTGCCCCACGCATATCCTAGAAGTTGAGATATCTGAGAATTTCTTATTGGAGAATGAGGAGGAGGGGATCGCTGAGTTGGAGTCAATTCGTGACCTCGGCATCGAGCTCTCGCTAGATGACTTCGGCACGGGTTTCTCATCGCTGCGGTATCTTCAAAAAATGCCGATCGACAAGGTAAAAATTGATAAGTCATTTATAGCGGATATAGATACTAACGATAGCGATCTTGAAATTGTCACCGCCACTATCGCGATGGCGCACAAGCTCAATTTAGTTGTTATTGCTGAGGGTGTGGAGACACAGAGTCAGTTGGGTCTGCTAGAGCCAGAAGAGTGTGACGTTGTTCAGGGGTTTCTCTTCTCTAAACCGATCGAGGCGAGCGAAATTTTCAGACTGCCAGCGCCTCGGGCTCAACTATAACAGCAAGCGAGTCACTGCTAATCCACAGCTGTCCATCCTGAACATTCGCTTGCAGATGCATACCTCGGGCTATTAGACCGACCAGAGCTTGGCACTGCTCATCATGGATTCTGATTATCTGCACATTTTGTTGCCGAGTCCGCTCCGCGTGGATTGTGTTCAACCAGGGTGTTACAGCTTGGTCTGAGCCGTAGCAGAGAATAACGACCTGTTTCGAGCGGTTGCAGGCTTTGCGGATACGCCTTTCGCTGGGCAAACCAACATCGATCCACAGCTCAATCTCATCGCTGTAGCTCTTGCGCCAGAGGTCAGGCTCGTCATCAGCTGCTAACCCCTGGGTAAACTCGAGCCGCTCAGACGCAAAGAGCAGAAACGCGAGTAGACGCAACATCATTCGCTCGTCGGTCTCAGAGGGGTGCTGCGCCAGTGTCAGTGAGTGATCTGCGTAGTAGTGCCGATCCATATCGGCGATCTGAATGTGCGCTTTGTAGACGGTTGCGTTCTGTGCCATCGGTAGACTCTTATCCCAGTGCTAGCCAGCCCGAAACGCCGATCATTAGCGTGCCAGCGATACGATTCATAACCTGTACATTGCCGCGATTGCGCAGCAGGTGGCTTAAGGCCTTTCCACCTGCGGCATAGCCCAGCAGTGACAGAAATTCGAGCGATAGGATAATGCCCATCATACTGGCTGATTGAGCAAGGATAGGGCGGCTGCTATCGATAAACGGGGGTAGGAGTGCGATAAAAAATGCCCAACCTTTGGGATTGGCGACTGCGGTAATAAATCCCTGAGAGAAGAGTGATGCACGGCTGATTACGAGTTGCTCGGGCGAGTCGCACTTGATTGCCATTTTGCCCTTTGAGCGCCAGAGTTGGATGCCGAGGTAGAGTAGATAAGCCCCACCGCCCCACTTTAATGCGATAAAAAGCTGGGGATACTGCAGCATCAGCGCAGCGACGCCGATGATTGTCATTACGACTACCAACCCAACGCCAATAAGTTCACCTAGCATCATCCACAGGGTCCGGCGCACACCGATGGTCATTCCCAGCGTCATAGCCAAGGTCATGCACATACCCGGTGTGATAGAGACAAAGAAAAAGGTGGTGATGAAGAGAGTTAGGGCAGAGAGGGACAAGGTAGGTTCTCTATAGAAGTTTCTCTTTGGTCAACGGTTTCTCGATGACGTTGTCGGCCCCTAGTTGAATTAACCGGTTGGTTTCATCACCAAGTGTGGCGGCCGTTAGACCAACGATTTTCCCTGCGAACCCCAGTTCGCGCAGATGCTCAGTCAATTCATAGCCGCTCATATTGGGCATGAATATATCCGTAATAACCAAATCAAAAGCGCCGTTCGCTGAAGTGTACTCTTTTAGCGCTTCACTGCCATCTGTTGTAACCACAAGCTTTTTCGGTTTAAAGGATTTGAGAATATATTCGGTAAGCTTACGCAAGGTTGGGTTATCCTCAGCGTACAATATTCGTGAATTCGCAAGGTCCAACTTGATCTTTTCAGTCACAAGCGCTTTGGCAGAGGATACGGGGTTAACCGGTAATTCAATTAGGAACCTTGCTCCGCCCATCTTGCTGGGAAGGTAATGGATAGAACCGCCCATCTCTGAAATCAGCTTTTTGACAATCATCAAACCAAGGCCGCTTCCAGATCGATCTTCGCCGCCTTGCATAAAGGGTAGGAACAGACTCTTTACTTGATCCTCTGGTACGCCACGCCCATTGTCTTCGATGCTAATAAAGAATACTGTAAGACCATCACTCTCGCCGCCGAGCGAGAGTGTCAGCTTAACCTGATCGCCGCCGCTGTGTAGCGCTGAGTTTTTCAGGAGGTTGACCAGTATGCGCCGTAAACCGTGTCGATCAATCCCAAACTCATCCTCACTCGCATCGACCAAATCTGTCTCCAGACGTAGACCTTCGGCACCCAGTATGGGCTCTACTACTTTGATGGCTTCGTCAACGATTTGCTTCAGAGAGCATCGCTCTGTGGGGCGGGGTTGCTCTTTATCTTCTGGGTTTATGACGCTGCGAAGGTCGTTTAAGAGCTGCAAACTCTGATCAATTAAGCTCTCCATCTCGGCCCCCTGAAGTAGCTTTTCAGACAGCCGGTTCTGTTCTGCTAACATTTTTAGAGAGGCGAGGGGTGTTCTGATCTCATGACTAATAGTCGCAAAGAGACGGCTGCGCTCCTCATTTTGACGCTCGAGCTCTTGGAATAGCACTTTTCCCTCTTCTAGCGCATGGTCACGGTCGGCAAGCAGAGCATACTGATGTGTTAAATCGACAATCGAGCCGCTTATTTTGCTGGGGTTTACAGTGCTGTGGGTAAAGTTGACCTGCAGGTTATGTGCCCGGCCGTCGAGCGACTGAACCCTGGTGGTTGTTGATATCGCCTGTTTGCTGTCTCTTACTTCTCTGAGCAAAGCCTTAATCGTGTCGATATTCTCCTCTTCGAGGTTGTCCAATAACCTGGTTAGGTTTAGTTCGGGAGATATTGATGCACTCTTGAACGGACAGAAAAGCATACGTCTGGCGCTCTGGTTTGCGGCAACCTCCCCACTGGCAAGGTCAACCTCGATAATACCGATGTCCGTGGTTGTAATAATTTCCGTCAAAGAGCGATCGAGCTGATCAATCAACGCAAGTTGCTCTTTAAGCTCGTGTTCTCGTGCACTTTGTGCCGTGACGTCCCGTACCAGTGTAGTGCGGCGAAAGGGCTGATCATCTTCGTCGATCTCAAGATGCACCGTCTGCTGTTCAATCCAGCGTCGCTCTCCGTCTCTGCACAGAAGCTCGAACCGCACCGGCGCGTTGATCTGCGCCAGCTGCTTTTCTAGTACCTTGGGGATACCGGTTAACACTCGCTTCTCTTGCTCTTCTATCTCCAGCGGCAAAACTGCTAAGCCGCGGCTCTGTGGGGTGAGCATAGTCGACTCGAGTTCCAGTAAATCCTCGTCGAAAAGTGCGCTATCGCTCAGCTTCAAAGCGAGTTCAAGCTGCTGATTGCGCAGCTTCAATCGGCGGTTTTCATCGCTGGCACTGAGTTGATTAGATAGCGGGCGCAACGCAGTGTTGATATTTAATTGCAGTAGGTTTTGGTCAGTAAGGTTGGTAAGGAGGTTATCGATTCCAGCCTGCATCAACTCGATTGTGGTGCTGTGATTCAGGCGCTCCCCATAACCAAGAATAAACGGTTGGTACTCAACACTGGTGTTGCGGACCAGTTCGCAAAAATCGAGAGCCTGCTTCTCACCCATGTCTGCCCGCAATAAAACCAGCACCGGGAAGTCTGACCGAACGATAAAGGAAAAGGCAGCGTCGGATCCGCTAACACTGTAAACAGTGTAGCCGAGACGACTTACGGTGCTCTCCATATATTCACGAGAGCTACGTACAGTATCAAAAATGAGGACCGGTGTGTTGTCAGCACCGGCCTCTAGGTGGCTGATCAATCAAGAGGCCCCTGAATTACGATCGCAACGCCTGGTGGTTCTCCAATCTCTTGATGATCTACAGGCCCCATCATCAGCTTGTAGTTACCCAATTTGGGGATCTCAATCTGCTTCAGGTAGTTGTCGCCGTTCTGCTGCACCTTGCCGGCAATCTCCTCGATATCTATCTCCCCGAGATGATGCGAGATGCGATTGATGTGGTGGCCCTCGTCCTTATCAATCAGGTTGAACACTCGGACGGCATCACTGGAGAAGCTTCGTATCCGAAGGTCAGCATCTAGCATAACTGTGGAGATGCGGGCTGCCGACATGACACTGCTCATCTCAGTGCGCATCTCGCTCATCTGGTAGAGGCGGTCCTGGTGCTCATTGTTGATAGTGAAAAGCTCTTCGTTGACCGACTGAAGCTCTTCGTTTGTGCTCTGTAGCTCTTCGTTAGAGGCGAGAAGCTCCTCGTTGGTCGCCTGTAACTCTTCGTTCGAGGTCTCTAGCTCTTCGATGGTTGACTGCAAGTTCTCTCGAGTTATCTGAAGCTCGTTCTCTAACTCGTTGATTCGATTTCGAACCTCTACCTCGGCATCCATTAGAATATGGTCTGGTAGTGGCGCCCCTTTCTGCTCCTCCTCAAGCGTAATTAACGCATGATTGGTGAGTGTTTTATGTGTCGCGATCGGCAGAACGGAGATGGTGACAGATATATCCTCGCCATCATCCAGCTGTACTTTCACGCCGCGCATTTTTATAACCTTGGACTGCGTGAAAGCTTTCATCATCGCTGAATTGACGGGCAGTTGGAGCGGGTCGCACAACAACTTCTTCAGGGAAACATCAATGGTTCCCGACAATGGCTTAAGAAACGTTTTTGAGGAGCCGAGTATGCGTAAAACCTCATTGCGCTCGTTTACCAACAGACCAAATGAGAGGGCGCCGACCTGTGGCAGCGCATCGAGAACCGTCTCGTACAGACGAACCTCCTCTCGTAGTCTGCTCGAGGCGGCCTGACGCCGTGAAGAGCTGTAGTCCTCATTCGGATCAGCCTCGAAGCGTGATGATTGCTTCGCGTAGTTCATGTGCAGTGCAGTACCACGAGCCTTGCCGATATTGGCAAACAGCTTCGAGTTTTTGTCGACAACTCTAAACAGGTCTTGAGCTTCTCCCAGGCTTTCGCTCTCTCCTAGCAACAGCAATCCTTTCTCATTGAGTGCAAAACTGAAGCTCGTCAGTACTTGATGCTGGGTACGACTATTAAGGTAGATCAGCATATTACGGCATGAGATCAGGTCAATGCGGGTGAACGGTGGGTCGTTAACCACATCATGCTTGGCGAAGACCACTTTTTCGCGAATCGAGCGATTGACTACAAAATGATCCTTGGAGGCCTTGAAGTATTTTGAAAGAATTTCAGCAGGTAGATCGTTGGCGATACTTTTCGGATAGACACCTGCGCTGGCACGCGATATTGCACGGGAATTCAGATCAGTCGCAAATATCTTAATACGGGCAGATGAGTTGCGCTGATCCAACAGCTCTGTCAGGACAATGGCGAGTGTGTAAGCCTCTTCACCCGTTGAACAACCCGCAACCCAGCAACGAAACTCGCCGTCTAGGCTAGCTTTGTCGATGTACTCAGGCAGATGTACCATCTGCAGTGTATCGAAGACATTAAGGTCGCGAAAAAAGCTGGTGACGCCTATTAACAGCTCGGTAAATAGAGCTTCAGCCTCCTCAGGAGACGTGCTCATGAAATGTGCATAATCCTCGAGTGAGGCCTTTTGGCACTTGGTGATTCGACGCTCAATTCGGCGGCTGACGGTTGCGTCTTTATAGTTTGAAAAATCAACTCTGAAGCGGTTCTTCAGTGCTGAGAATATGGTCGCAAATGGGCCGCGGCTATCTTGCTTATCGTCTTCACTATAAGTGACTTTTTGCGAACGGGCCATCGGATGCTGAACGAAGTTCGTAATGTGAGTCGGCATCTTAGCTGGGCTGTCAATGAAGTCAGCCAGATCATTTTCGATAATGCTTTTCGGCATGCCGTCGAACTTAGCCGTCTCGACGCTCTGCACCAGCACAATACCGCCTTGCTCACGAATGGCTCGCGAGCCGCGAGTACCATCTGATCCAGTACCTGAAAGCACAACCCCGATTGAGTCTTTGCCATGCAGTTCGGCAAGTGATTCAAAGAAAATGTTGATGGGCAGGTTGGGACGTGAGTGGCCGCGGTCCTGTGATTCGAGCGTGAACTTGCCGCTCTTGTCCAGCCTCAAATTTTTGCTCGAAGGAATCAAATAGATGTTGTCTGGTTTAGGCTCCACACCTGCGTCGGCCGCATGGATTGGCATTCTGGTCGATGACGTCAGTAGATCTCCCATAACACTCTTATAGTCCGGTGACAGATGTTGCACCACGACCCAAACAAGACCAGTATCGGCAGGCGTGGCTTCAAATAACTCTTTGATCGCCTCTAGCCCACCGGCTGAAGCGCCAATACCCACAATTCTGGGCAGAGCGGGAGAATTTGACTCTTTACTCATTACGGCATTCCTTGTCGTTCACTTTTCTGCGTTCCTTGCAAAAAGTGGACGGCGCTTTTTGTTATAAACAGAACAACTATTATTTCTGGCAGTGTAGGCAGATTTTATCTGTATTGGAACAGCGATAAGTGCTTGACGGTGAGTAATTTGTCGAAAATGAGACCAAAGCTATTCTTCCTTGGAATCATATTCATTCAAATTATGAATTTGTCTATTTCCTCTCTTGCTCGTACACTCGCCACACTGAAAATCACAGCCTAATTGCTGTGCTGAGGAGAGCATTATGGGTAAGACCCTCTACGATAAACTTTGGGATGCGCATCTCGTTCGCCAGAACGAAGATGGGAGCTCTTTGATCTACATCGATCGTCAGATTCTGCACGAGGTGACCTCGCCTCAGGCTTTCGAGGGTCTGCGCATGGCAGGCCGCAAGCCTTGGCGCATCGACGCTAACCTAGCGACCCCTGACCACAACGTACCGACCACTGAGCGTGCGGGCGGTGTTGACCAGATCGTGGACCCCGTTTCGCGTATTCAGGTTAAGACGCTGGATGAGAACTGTGATGAGTACGGTATTGTTGAATTCAAGATGCTCGATGAGCGTCAAGGTATCGTGCACGTTGTGGGTCCCGAGCAGGGCATGACGCTGCCAGGCTCTACCGTTGTTTGTGGTGACTCTCATACCTCAACTCATGGTGCATTCGGCGCTCTGGCGCACGGTATCGGCACCTCAGAAGTTGAGCATGTGTTGGCTACTCAGTGCCTGATTGCCAAAAAGATGAAGAACATGCTGGTTCGCGTTGATGGTGAGCTGGGCATGGGTGTGACCGCTAAAGATGTTGTTCTGCATATCATTGGTGTGATCGGTACGGCGGGTGGTACCGGTTGTGCGCTAGAGTTTGGTGGCACAGCCATTCAGTCTCTATCGATTGAGGGTCGCATGACCATCTGTAATATGTCGATCGAAGCGGGCGCGCGCGTCGGTCTGGTAGCGGTTGATGACAAGACTATTCAGTACTTCAAAGGTCGTCCGTTCTCGCCTGTAGGCCAAGCTTGGGATGCAGCGGTAGAGAGCTGGAAAGATCTGGTATCAGATGCCGACGCTCAATTTGACAAGGTTGTTGAGATCCGCGCCGAAGATATCAAGCCACAGGTAACCTGGGGTACTTCGCCAGAGATGGTTGTTGCGGTTGACGGTAAAGTACCAAATCCTGCCAAGGCTAAGGACTCAGATGAGGCCAATGCGATTACCCGTGCACTGCAGTACATGGGGCTGACAGCGGATCAGTCGATTACTGACATCAAGCTAGATCGTGTGTTTATCGGTTCATGTACTAACAGCCGTATCGAAGATCTGCGCGCTGCTGCTGAGGTCGTTAAGGGCCGTAAGGTTGCTGCGACCATTAAACAGGCGCTGGTTGTTCCCGGTTCCGGTCTCGTTAAGGCGCAGGCTGAGGCTGAGGGTCTGGATAAGATCTTTGTCGAGGCGGGTCTTGAGTGGCGTGAACCGGGTTGCTCTATGTGTCTGGCGATGAACCCTGACAAGCTCGGTAACGGTGAGCACTGTGCATCTACCTCGAACCGTAACTTCGAAGGCCGCCAGGGCTTCGGTGGTCGTACGCACTTGGTGAGCCCAGCGATGGCTGCTGCTGCGGCTGTGACTGGCCACTTCATCGATGTGCGCACATTGGAAATGAATTAAGGGGTCCGACAATGAAAAAGTTTGAAACTCACACTGGCGTTGTCGCTCCACTGGACCGTAAGAACGTCGATACCGATCTGATCATTCCGAAACAGTTCTTGAAATCAATCAAGCGCTCGGGCTTTGGTAAGAATCTGTTTGACGAGATTCGTTATCTTGACGAGGGTCAGCCGGATCAGGATTGCAGCGGTCGCCCACTCAATCCCGATTTTGTTCTGAACAAACCAGAGTTTTCAGGGTCGAGCATTCTGCTTGCGCGTACAAACTTTGGCTGTGGTTCCAGCCGAGAACACGCTCCTTGGGCGCTTGATGATTACGGCTTCCGTGCTGTGATTGCGCCTAGCTATGCAGATATTTTCTTCAATAACTGCTTCAAGAATGGTCTGCTGCCTATCATCCTGACTGAGGCTGAGGTAGACGAACTATTCAAAGCGGTTGCGGCTGAGCCGGGTATGAGCCTTACCGTTGATCTGGTAAACCAGAAAGTGGTTAGCCCAGCCGGTAAGGAGTACGACTTTGAAGTTGATGCATTCCGTAAGCACTGCTTGCTCAATGGTCTCGACGATATCGGACTGACGCTTGAGCATGCCGATGAGATCCGTGCTTATGAAGCTAAGCGTCGTGAGTCGGCACCTTGGTTGTTTGACGCAATTAAATGATTGGTAGGAGCGCAGCTAAGCTGCGCGACTCGGGAAACCTTAGCAGCGCAGCTAAGCTGCGCGATCTTGGCTTTTATCGCGCAGTGTAACTGCGCTCCTACAGAATAATTTTGGAAATAGAATGAACGAAAACAAAGTACTCATCCTCCCAGGCGACGGCATCGGCCCTGAAATTATCGCTCAGGCGCGTCGTGTGCTGGAGCTGGTTAACCAGCAGGACAGCCTTGGTCTGGAGTTTGATGAAGCTCACCTCGGTGGCTCTGCAATCGACGCAACTGGCGTACCTCTGCCAGAAGAGACTTTGGCTAAAGCACGCGACGCCAAAGGTATTCTGTTGGGCGCTGTTGGCGGCCCGCAGTGGGACACAAACCCAGACTTCCAGATTCGCCCAGAGAAAGGGCTGTTGGGTATCCGCTCTAACCTTGAGCTGTTCGGCAACCTGCGTCCAGCCATCCTCTACCCACAGCTTGCTGATGCATCAACGCTGAAACCGGAAGTGGTATCGGGTCTGGATATTCTGATTGTGCGCGAGCTAACGGGTGGTATCTACTTTGGTCAGCCACGCGGCGTACGCACTACCGAGGAGGGACTTCGCGAAGGCTACAACACCTACGTCTACAACGAAGAAGAGATCAAGCGTATCGGTCGTGTTGCATTCGAAGCTGCGATGGCGCGTGGTAAGAAACTCTGCTCGGTAGATAAGGCTAATGTACTCGAAGTGACTGTTCTGTGGCGTGAGGTGATGGAAGAGCTTAAGAGCGAATACCCAGAGGTAGAGCTGAGCCACATGTACGTTGATAATGCGGCTATGCAGCTGGTACGCGCACCTAAACAGTTCGATGTGGTAGTCACCGGTAACATGTTTGGTGACATTCTCTCCGATGCTGCTGCGATGCTCACTGGCTCAATTGGTATGCTGCCATCGGCTTCGCTGAACAAAGCGGGTCAGGGTATGTACGAACCTTGTCACGGCTCCGCGCCAGATATTGCAGGCCAAAACATTGCAAATCCATTGGCAACCATCCTATCTGCCGCTATGATGTTGCGCTATTCGCTCAACCAGGGCGCAGCGGCGGATAGAATTGAGAAAGCGGTAAGCGATGTTCTCGATCAAGGTCTGCGTACTGCGGATATCTTCTCTGAAGGTATGCAGAAGGTGAGCACAACGGAAATGGGTGATGCGGTAATTGCTGCGCTGAACGCGTAAATGGCCAGATCGCTCAAAGAGGCCGGTATGATACCGGCCTTTTTTAATCGTCTTCGGGATTGGATACCGAAGTAAGAAGTACTCTTAAAACAGAGGTTTAACATGAATCGTGTAGGTTTTGTCGGCTGGCGCGGCATGGTGGGATCGGTTCTTATGCAGCGCATGCTGGAAGAGAACGATTTTGACCAGATCAACGAGCCAGTATTTTTCACCACCTCTCAGGTAGGCCAGGCAGGCCCTGAGATCGGTAAAGAGATCGCTCCGCTGAAAGACGCAAATGATATTGATGCGCTCAAACAGATGGATGTGATTATTACCTGTCAGGGTGGCGACTACACGAAAGCGGTTTACCCTCAGTTGCGCGCAGCGGGCTGGGACGGTTACTGGATCGATGCAGCCTCTGCTCTGCGTATGGCCGATGATTCGATCATCATTCTTGATCCTGTAAATGCGGATGTCATCAATAAAGGGCTGAGCAAAGGTATCAAGACCTTTGTCGGTGGCAACTGCACTGTCTCCTTGATGCTGATGGGCCTTGGCGGCCTATTCAAGGCCGGTCATGTTGAGTGGGTCAGTTCAATGACGTACCAGGCTGCATCGGGTGCGGGTGCGCGCAACATGCGCGAGCTGATCACGCAGATGGGCCAGATCCGCGACGGTTCGGCTGATATGCTCAAAGACCCTGCATCTGCCATTCTTGATATTGACCGTCAGGTTGCCAATACAATGCGCAACGATCTTGCCGTTGATAACTTCGGTGTGCCGCTCGCCGGCTCTCTGATCCCTTGGATCGATGTGCCGGTTGCCGACGGCCAGTCGAAAGAGGAGTGGAAGGGCTTCGTTGAGACTAACAAGATCCTTGGTCGCCATGCCAACCCTATAGCAATTGATGGTACCTGTGTTCGCATCGGAGCTATGCGTTGTCACAGCCAGGCGTTCACGATCAAACTGAACAAAGATATCCCAATGGGTGAGATTGAGCAGATGATCGCCGAAGCCAACGACTGGGTGAAAGTGGTGCCGAACGACCGTCAGATCACCATGGAAGAGCTGACACCGACCAAAGTTACTGGCACGCTTAACGTCCCGGTAGGTCGTCTGCGTAAGATGAAGATGGGTAAGCAGTACCTCAACGCTTTCAGCGTCGGTGACCAGCTTCTCTGGGGTGCGGCTGAGCCACTGCGTCGTATGCTGCGCATTCTGAACGAACGTTAATAGAGCGCTCTCACAGCGTTTTTTCTATCAGCCCGCACCTGCGGGCTGATTCTATTCTGGAGTTTTGTCATGTCGAATAAAGTCCTACTTCTCGGTGTCAGCGCCCTAGCTGGTGAGCAGTTGCTTGAGCTGCTAGAGGATCACCCGCTTGCTAAAGAGGTGGTCTTTGAACTTTATGATACAGAGGAAGAGGCAGGGCGTTCGCTGATGGTGAATGGTAGTGCGCTGCGTGTGCGCAGCTACGCTAACATCGATCTTGATGATGCCAAGCTAGCCATTCTCTGCGCACCTGAGATTCCCGCCGAGACTCTGGTAGCAATCGCTCCTGCTCTCACGCTGTTTGACTTGCATGCGCGAGCAGAAACTGAGGAAGGTGAGCTTTTGCTTGCCGGTGTTAGTGAGAGCCAACTTGCTCTGGCCAAAGGGGCGGTCTATCGCTCACCTGAGCCGGCGCTACTGGCCACAGCCGTGATCCTAAAAACGCTCTCGGCTGCTGTTGAACCGCTGCGCGTGACAGCAACGCTAATGCTGCCGGCAAGTATGCACGACCAGGCCGGTGTTCAGGCGCTGGCAACCGAGACGGCTCACTTGCTCAACGGACGCGAAGCGGCGGCTAAGTACTTGGATGCAAGTATGGCGTTTAACCTGATTGCACAGCCTCAAAAACCGATGGCAAATGCGTCCATGCCGGTTGAGGCGCTTTACGCTGAGGGCTTGGCTGAGCTGCTTGGTGCTGAGGATCTGGAAGTAAACGCGTCAGCGGTGGAGGTGCCTCTGTTTCACGGTACAGCAGTCACACTCGCTGTTGAGTTGGACAAAGGTGCTGAACTTAGTGAACTGATTCATCTGATCGATCGCGAGGCTAAGCTGCGTTACGCACCGTCCGCCTCGGCATCTACTCAGAGTGCCACAGGCATCGAAGAGTGCCTAGTTGCCCGTTTGCGTTTTGATCCGCAAGATGCAAATGTGCTGCTGATGACTCTGTTGTTTGATGAACAGCGCTTAGGCCGCGCATCGAATGCCGTCGACGCATTGCGCGCACTTGTAACAGCTCACTAATGTAGCTCTTTTGAGTCAGTTTTAGCCTACAAAAAAGCGAGCGGGGAATAAATGCCCGGGCTCGCTTGACCAGTCTCTATCTTCCTACAATACTTCATTTAGTTTTGCGAAACGCAACTGCCTGTTTTTCTGGCAAAAAGCAGGTGTATTGGCCAAACATAAGGATAGATAAGATGGTGCGCAAACTCGCGCTAAGTCTTGCGGTTGCTTCGGTAATTGCAGCAGGACAGGCAAATGCACTGGGTCTCGGAGAGGTTCGTGTCAACTCGGCACTCAACGAGCCGCTCGATGCAGAGATCCGTTTAGTGCAGGTTAGAGACCTCTCAGCACAACAGATCCTGCCGCGCATGGCGGATATCGACGAGTTCTCTCTCGCCGGGCTAACCAAGTCACGTTTTCTCAGTGATGTTAGGTTCCAAGTAAAAGTAGCCCCTGACGGTAGCGGGTCTATCCACGTTACCTCTTCGGTGCCGGTTCAGGAACCCTTCCTGAGCTTTCTAATGGAGGTTAACTGGCCTCAGGGTCGACTGGTCCGGGAGTACACGTTACTGCTTGATCCTCCGGTCTTTGACCCGGCCCCGGTGACGACAGCGATTAACGCGCCTGCGGCAACGACACCGGCGGCATCTGCCCAGCAGCCAGTTGCTGCACCGGCGCAGCGCTCCAATATCCAAACCAATGTTGGTGGTGGCGAAATTTTCGTCAAAAACAACGATACCCTCTATGTTCTGGCCAAGAACAATCGCCCTGCATCGGACATCAGTATCGAGCAGATGATGGTAGCGATGCAGCGTAAAAACCCGCAGCTATTTCCAACTTCAAACATCAATGTGATGCGTGCTGGGCAGGTGATGAAGCTACCAACGGCCGAGGAGGCTCGTGCACTGACCCGCAAACAGGCCATTGCCGAAGCGGCTCGTCAGACTGCAGAGTGGAAGGCGAGTCGTCGCGCGGCTGCAGCGCCCAAGTCAGAGCCTAAACCTGAGGCTAAACCGGATACGACTGCAGCTGATACCCAAGCGAGTGGTACCGCTGAGGGTGCGCCTGATGCGTCAGAGAGTCAGCTGAAAATTGTAACAGCGGAAAAGCCGGCTGAGATGGAGGAGTCCGTTTCAAGTGATGCGGCGCCTGAGGCGGAGGCTATCGAGGTCGAGGGTGACACAGCTGTTGTTGATACAGGCCCCTCTGAGCGCGAGATTGAGCTGATTCAGCGTAACGAGGATCTCGAGAATCGATTGTTGGTAACGCAGGAGTCGGTGGATAAGGTCTCCCGCGAGAATGCTGAGCTGGGCGAAAAGCTCGATTCGATTCAAGAGCAGCTCGCCGCAATGCAGCGCCTGATTGAATTGAAAGATCAGCAGATGGCTTCGCTACAGGCAGAGATGCTGAAGCAGGTACAGGAGGCTAACAAACCTAAGCCGAGCCCGGTGGATGAGTTTATCAATCTGATGATGGCGAATCCGCTGTACTTAGGCGGCGCGGGTGGTGTGCTGCTGCTTCTACTGGCGCTTGCGGCGCTGGCGCGTCGTCGCAAGTCAGCTGATTACGATGATGAACCGGCACCTCGCAAGTCCAAAAAGGGTAAGAAGGGCAAGAAGGAGGAGTCACCCGAGGATGAAATTCCTGAGTTTGAGGAGAGCCCAGCATCTGCCGTCGCGGCGACAGCAGCAGTAGCAGGAGCTGCGCTGGCGAGTCAGGCTCAAGCGGATCCGGTGGATGAGCTCGATGATCTTGACCTAGATATGGATCTGGATCTGGACCTCGATGATGATCCGACCCCTGCAGCAGAGATTGATCTCTCTGAGATGGAAGCGGTTGATGAGTCAGAGCTCGGTGGTTCGGAGATTGACTCGGTGCTTGACGACATCCTTGATGAAGATGTTTCGGGTGAGCCACAAGAGGCGGATGATCTGGATGCATTGCTCGACTCCGATGCGGATATCGATACTGATCTAGATGAGCTACTGGAGACGGATCTCGAGGATGATCTGCTGGACGATGAGTCACTCGATGATGCTCAGGTAAGCGATGCGCCGTTAGCAGATGAAAGCCTCGAGGATGATGAGCTCGAGGGTCTCGAATTTGCAGTTGCTGACAACTTTGGTGAAGAGGCGGTGGCCGAAGAGGCGGCCGATATGATCGACGAGGAGTTTTTCTCTGAAGAGATCGAACCCGAGTCGGATCAGGTTACCGAATCTGCTGAGATTGAAGATTCGGAGCTGATCGATGAGCCCATCGAGATGGATAAGCCCAATGAGGATGCGCCGCTCGATACTGTCAGTGAAGATGACGAGATCGATGACCTAGTTGATGATGACCTCGATAAGATGTTGTTAGCCGATGCGGCGGAGCTCGAGACTGAACAGAACACTGACTCAGCAACTGAAGCCTCAACTGCACTCGAGTTTGAAGCACCTGACCTGGATGCTGAGGAGATGGGTATCGAGGAGCTCGGTGTCGACGAGGAGTTTCCACCGGAGTTGGAGTCAGCGGCCGGCCTGGATCAGATGGTTAGTGTCGATGACAATGAAGCCGTCGAGGATGACGATCTGCTTGAGTTGGGTGACTTCGATACCAGCCTGAGTCTGGATGACGAACCCCTCGAAGATGCTGAGTTGGCGACTGATTCGCTCGAAGGTTTAACTCTTGATGATGGTGATTCCTTTGATGAAGCTCCGGCTGAGCTTGCCGATGTGGCAGCATCAGGTGTTGACGACCTGGATACGCTCCCTGAAACAGACCTAGATGAAGTGATGCAGGACCTCAGTAATGAGATGGCGATTGATGAGCCTGAGCGCCCTAAGTCGCCGGGTGAGCTAGTCGAAGACGAGCTGACGGCCAACATTGCGCATGATCTGGACATGAGTCTGGAGGATGAGCTGGATGAGATGCTGGCAGAAGATGATGGCGATATTGAGTTAGTAGAAGAGGGTGATGACGAGGATCTACTTGAAGACGATCTACTGGATTCACTTGATGGTGCTGATGAGGTGGAGACCAAGCTGGATCTGGCTCGCGCTTACATTGAGATGGACGACACTGAGGGTGCTCGTGATATCCTTGGCGAAATCGCACGCGACGGCAACGCTGAGCAGCAAGCCGAAGCCAAGTCTCTGTTGGATAAGTTGAGTTAATGCAACACACATCTGAAGATCAAGGGGCGACGCAAGTCGCCCTTTCTCGTTCTACGACCCGTTACGCGCTAGGTATTGAGTACGCAGGTTATAACTACCACGGCTGGCAGTCCCAGCGCGATGAGGGTGTAGTAACCGTTCAGGAGACTCTGGAAGCGGCTCTGTCGCAGATAGCTTGCCACCCCGTCAATGTTATCTGTGCTGGGCGGACCGATACCGGCGTAAACGGCTGCTACCAGGTAATACACTTCGATGCACAGGTTCAGCGGCCAGATCGTGCTTGGGTACGCGGTACCAATACGAAACTGCCGGATGATGTGGCGGTGCTCTGGGCTAAACCGGTCTCGGATGAGTTTCATGCGCGCTTTTCAGCGATGGAGCGGCGCTACCGCTACCTGATCTATTCAGCTGAGGTGAAACCGGCGATTCTTAGTCGCGGTGTTACCTGGACGCATAAAGAGCTGAATTTAGAGCGTATGCAGGCGGGCGCAAAGCATCTAGTGGGTGAACATGATTTTACCTCCTATCGCGCTATTGCCTGTCAGGCAAAAAGTCCGGTGAAAACGGTCAAGTCACTAGAGGTTTATAAAAAGGGGCAGCTTATCGTGATCGATATCTGTGCCAATGCGTTTCTACATCACATGGTGCGTAATGTTGCTGGTGTTCTGATGAAAATTGGAGCAGGGGAGGCATCCACTGACTGGAGTCGCGAGGTGCTTGATGCGCGCGACCGAAGAATGGGCGGTGTAACCGCCCCCCCGTGGGGGCTGTACTTCGTCGATGTTAAATATCCCGAAAAGTTCGAACTTCCACCCGGTAACCAGGGTCCATTCTTCCTGTAGCGCCCCTAGGCTTGAGCGTAGCGCGTGATCTAGTTGCCACCTCTTTGAAGAGGCTCCTACAGTGGGCTTTCAGGCTTTCGTTCGCGGCGCTGCTAAGTTAAGATACGGCCTTTGTTTTTGCGCTTGAGTGCTTGGTTTGAGAACGCGAGTTAAGATCTGTGGTATTACCCGTATGGAGGACGCGTTAGCGGCCGTTGATGCGGGTGCTGACGCACTCGGTTTTGTGTTCTATGCCAAAAGCCCGCGCGCGGTTTCTATCCCAGATGCTGCGGCTATCATCTCTCGTCTTCCCGCCTTTGTAACCAGTGTAGCGCTGTTTGTGGATGCGGAGCCTGAATATATTCAACGGGTTATCGATGAGACGCAGGTTGATCTGTTACAGTTCCACGGTCGTGAAACGGCTGAGGAGTGCGGTCGATACGAACGGCCCTACATCAAAGCGCTGCGGATGAAACCAGATTTAGATCTAAACCAAGAGATACTCGCGTACGCAGACGCGAGAGGTGTTTTGCTTGATGCCTACACTCCCGGGATTCCGGGAGGTACCGGCGAGCAATTCGACTGGTCAAGGATTCCAGCTGAACTTGCTTCAGAGATTACTCTGGCAGGTGGTCTGGACAGTGGCAACGTTGCTGCTGCAATCGACCAGGTGCGGCCTTACGCTATCGATGTGAGTGGTGGCGTAGAGCAGTCGAAAGGAATCAAGGACGCCAAAAAATTAGAACAATTTATTGCTGAGGTGCACCGTGTCAACAACAGCTGAGCAGAACAACTCAATTAACGTACCTGACGCTAATGGCCATTTTGGTATCCATGGCGGACGGTTTGTCTCTGAAACTCTTATGGGCGCTCTCGAAGAGCTTGAAGCCCTGTATGAAAGGCTGAGTAAAGATCCCGACTTTCAGGCTGAATTCGATAAAGACCTAGCGCATTACGTGGGTCGTCCCTCGCCGCTCTACCATGCTGAACGTTTATCAGCTCACTGTGGTGGTGCACAGATCTGGCTCAAGCGCGAAGATCTGAATCACACCGGTGCCCACAAGGTTAACAACACCATCGGTCAGGCTCTGCTGGCAAAGTACATGGGCAAACCGCGCGTTATTGCAGAAACTGGCGCAGGCCAGCATGGCGTTGCATCGGCAACCGTTGCTGCACGCCTTGGGCTTGAGTGTAAGGTCTACATGGGCGAAGAGGATGTTCGCCGCCAGGCTCTGAACGTCTACCGTATGCGTCTTCTGGGTGCAGAGGTTATCCCTGTGACTTCGGGTACCCGCACGCTCAAGGATGCTATGAACGAAGCGATGCGTGATTGGGTCACTAACGTCGATAACACCTACTACATTATTGGTACTGCAGCGGGTCCACATCCGTACCCTAAACTGGTACGCGATTTCCAAGCGGTCATTGGTCGTGAGACCAAGCAGCAGTCGATGGCGCAGATCGGTCGCCTGCCGGATGCAGTCGTCGCCTGTGTCGGTGGTGGCTCCAACGCTATCGGTATGTTCTACCCATTTATGGATGACACTGAAACTCGCATGATCGGTGTGGAAGCGGGCGGTTTTGGTTTGGAGACAGGCCAGCATGCAGCGCCTCTAACCGCAGGTCGTCCAGGTGTACTACACGGTATGCGTACCTATCTGATGGAAGATGATGCAGGCCAGATCTTGGGTACACACTCGGTCTCTGCTGGCTTGGACTACCCAGGCGTAGGGCCAGAGCACAGTTACCTCAAAGATATAGGCCGTGCGGAGTATGTTGCAGCGACGGACGACGAAGCGATGGATGCGTTCCGCAAACTGACTCAGATTGAGGGTATTATGCCGGCGCTGGAGTCTGCGCATGCTGTGGCTTATGCGATGAAGATGGCGAAGGAGATGTCGCCTGATCAAGTGATCGTCGTGAATCTCTCCGGTCGTGGTGATAAAGATATACATACCGTCGCTCAGATCGACGGTATCGAGATGTAAGCTTTTAGGGAAAAAAGACGAATGAATCGTATTGAAGCGCGTTTTAACCAGCTGAAAGCCGATGGCCGTAAAGCGATTATCCCGTATGTAACTGCGGGAGACTCTGAGCCAGCTGTCACTGTTCCGCTGATGCACGCGCTAGTCGAGGCGGGCGCCGATGTTATTGAGCTCGGTGTGCCGTTCTCAGATCCAATGGCTGATGGTCCTGTCATTCAGCTCGCGTGTGAGCGCTCGTTGATGCACGGTACCCGCCTGTTGGACGTACTTGATATGGTAGCTGAGTTCCGCCAGCAAGACGCTGATACCCCAGTTGTACTCATGGGCTACCTAAACCCGGTTGAAGCGATCGGTTACGAAAACTTTGCTCAGCGTGCGAAAGCCGCCGGTGTCGATGGTGTGTTAACCGTTGACCTGCCACCGATTGAGTCCGAAGGTCTTATGGCTGCACTCAAGGCAGAGGGCCTGGATATCATCTTCCTGATCTCGCCAACAACGTCGCCAGTGCGCCGTAAGGCAATTTGTGAGCAGGGCTCGGGCTACCTTTACTACGTTTCGGTTAAAGGAGTGACAGGTTCCAAAGCCCTTAACGTCGACGAAGTCGCAACCTACATCACTGAGATGCGTCAGGACACTGACCTACCACTCTGTGTAGGATTCGGTATTCGCGATGGCGAATCGGCTGCGGCTGTCTGTAAGGTTGCAGATGGCGCAATTATTGGTAGTGTGTTGGTCAATCAGATCGCTGAGCTATCAACCCGCCCGCAGGAGATTCCTGCTGCGGTGGCTGCGATCATTAAGGATATGCGTACAGCGGTCGATGCCGCTTAAGTTCGGGAATTGAGATGAGTAACTGGTTAGATAAGATCGTACCCAACCTGGTGCGTTCCGAGAAGAAGCGGAACGCAATCCCTGAAGGTTTGTGGGAGAAGTGCCCCAAGTGTGAGTCGGTGCTCTACAAGCCGGAACTTGAGAAGAATCTGTCGGTCTGTCCTAAGTGCGACCATCATATGCGTATTGGTGCGCGTGCCCGCTTAACTCAGTTCCTGGACGAGGGGAGTCTCTCTGAGTTGGCTGCAGACATTGAGCCGATTGATCGTCTGAAGTTCAAAGACTCCAAGAAGTACAAGGATCGACTGACCGCTGCGCAGCGCGATACCGGCGAGACAGATGCATTAATTGCGATGCGTGGTACGCTAGAGTCTCAGCCAGTGGTAGCTGTTGCATTCGAATTCCGCTTTATGGGCGGCTCCATGGGTACGGTGGTCGGCGAGCGTTTCGTACGTGCTGCCGAGGTTGCGTTGGCAGAGCGCCAACCACTGATCTGCTTCTCAGCGTCGGGCGGTGCTCGCATGCAAGAGGCTCTCTTCTCGCTTATGCAAATGGCACGTACCAGCGCCATTCTCGAAAAGATGCGTAAAGCAGGCGTGCCATTTATCTCTGTACTAACCGATCCTGTCTATGGTGGTGTGTCAGCTTCTCTGGCTATGTTGGGCGATCTCAACGTAGCTGAACCCCGTGCGCTGGTTGGTTTTGCCGGTCCTCGTGTAATCGAGCAGACTGTCCGCGAGAAATTGCCTGAAGGCTTCCAGCGCTCAGAGTTTCTGCTTGAGCATGGTCAGGTCGATATGATTATCCACCGCAAAGAGATGCGCGAGCGTCTGGCCAAGATGCTGCGTCAGTTGCAGGGCTTGCCAGCGCAGCCTGTGACCGCTGCTGAATAATATCTGATTCAGTGGCAACTCCAGCTTCACTGAACGAGTGGCTCGCCTACATTGAGGCGGGTCATCCTACTGAGATCGAACTTGGTCTAGACCGCGTGGCTTCAGTTGCGCAGCGGATGGGTATCGATCTCAGTTGCTCCAAAGTCATCACTGTAGCCGGAACCAACGGCAAAGGCTCTACCACCGCGATGCTCGATAGCATTTTGCGATCCGCCGACTACCGTACCGGCGTCTACACTTCTCCGCACTTTCTGCGCTACAACGAACGTATTCAGCTCTTGGGTGAGCTCGCCTCGGATGATCAGATATGTGATGCTTTTTCTCATATAGAACAGTCACGTGGAGAAATTTCATTAACTTATTTTGAGTTTGGCACATTAGCCGCGCTGCATATCTTTTCACTAGCGAAGCTTGATTACGTCATTCTTGAAGTGGGTTTGGGTGGGCGTTTGGATGCAGTGAATATCATCGATGCGGATCTCGCCATTTTAACGAGCGTGGCACTTGATCATACCGACTGGCTCGGCGATACCTTGGAGCAGATCGGTTACGAGAAAGCTGGGGTTTTTCGCTCAGGCAAACCGGCAATTTGCGGCCTTAAAACGCCGCCGGAATCTGTCGTTGATCATGCCGGCGCAATTGGTGCTGAGCTACTGCGTCGTGGTGTTGAGTTTGATCTGACTCATCAGGGTGATCTGTGGAGCTGGCAAGGAGTCGACGCTCTAGGTGAAGCCTTAAGTTACGACGAATTGCCTCGACCCAATTTGCCGTTAGTAAATGCCCCGAGTGTGATTCAAGCGCTCTCTCTTATCGCCCCTAAAGTGGGCCTTATTGAAATTAAAATGGGACTGAAAAGTGCTCAGATGATGGGGCGCATGCAGCGCTCTACTTTAGGCCTGGCCCCTATGTTGCTTGATGTTGCGCACAATGAAGAGGCCGCCAAATATCTAGTATTGCGTCTTCGGGATTTGCAAATTGCGGGCAAATTGCGTCTCATTTTGGGAATGCTTAAGGACAAGGATAGGGCTGCTGTTGTTCAGCAGCTCGAAGCGCTTGCGCCAGAGTGGCACTTAGTTTCACTGCAGGGCCCGAGGGCCTCTAGCGCGAGTGAGCTGCAAGCGTTCGTAAATAACCCGCTAAGCAGTTACGATTCAGTTATGGAAGCACTTGAATCGCTTGAGCATCAGGTCAGCGCAGATGATCTGGTGGTAGTGTGCGGCTCATTTTTAACAGTTACGGAGGCACTTGAGTGGCAGATGCAGCAGGCGAACTAGCCCCCAAGCGATCAGGCTTAAAGAAGCGAACAGTCGGCGCTATTGCACTGGTGGTGATCTCTCTTAGCATTGCGCCGCTGCTATTCGATGCCGCCGGCTATAAAGAGCGCCAACTGACCAATCGGATACCACCTGCGCCTAAACCTTTTGCGCCACTCGAGCCTCAAGCAGCAACTCCAGAGCAGGCGGCAGCCGTTGTTGATATAAAGCCGGCTGAGCCTGCTGAGCCGGTCCAGATTGCACCTTTGCCTGAAGAGATCCAAAAGGAGGTGGCAGAAGTCGCTCCCGGGCCTTCACCAGCTGAGGATACGCCGCGACTCGATCAGGATGGTCTGCCAGTGGCTTGGGGGCTGCAGCTGGCCAGTTTTAAAGATGAACGCAATGCCCGTGCACTGCAGACTGACCTGTTGAAAGCGGGATACAAAGTCTACATTCGTCGCTCGGATACCTTGGTGCGCGTTTACATTGGACCTGAGATGCAGCGTACTCGTCTTGAAACTCTCAAGGAGAGTATCAAGCAGGAGTATGCACTTGATGGGATGATTACTCGATTTACGATCGAATAGTTAGTGAATAGTTGGGGTTCGCAATCAGGCTCTGGTAAAATATCGCCTGATTTCTTCTGAGATACGTTGATGATTTGGACAGATTGGGTGATCGTCGGGATTATCGCCCTGTCAGGCTTGTTGAGCCTTAAGCGCGGTTTCCTCCGCGAAGCGATGTCGCTCATCACCTGGGTAGTGGCGTTTGTTCTCGCCCGGCTATTCTCGGGTGTTCTCAGCACCCATATCGCCCCCTTCCTCCCAGATCCAGCTGCCGGGCTGATGGCAGCGTTCGCCATACTCTTTGTGCTGACGCTTCTCTGCGGCTCATTGATACAGATGTTGATCATTGCGCTGGTGCGCGCCACCGGACTCTCCGCCACGGACCGCCTATTGGGCGTCGGCTTTGGTGTGGTTCGTGGCGGTCTCGTGGTGATCGTAATGGTGGCGCTACTGCGCATGACTCCAGTCGCAGCCAACGACTGGTGGCAGTCCTCATCTCTGATACCGCACTTTGTGCTGTTGGAGGGGTGGACCAAAGATATGGCTAAACAGATAGGAGCGGCTATCTGGAGCGCTAGTAGCGCAGGGTAGACGCAACAGCATACTTCTTCGAGGTTAATAGAATGTGCGGGATCGTTGGCATTGTTGCCAAAAGCTTTGTAAATCAGACCATTTTCGACGCTTTGACGGTGCTTCAGCATCGCGGCCAGGACGCAGCGGGTATGGTGACCAGTGACGGCCAGCGCTTCTTTTTGCGCAAGGATAACGGGCTGGTAAACGAGGTGTTCCGCACCCGTCATATGAAGAAGATGAACGGCAATATGGGTATCGGCCACGTGCGTTATCCAACCGCTGGCAGCTCAAGCTCTGCTGAGGCACAGCCGTTTTACGTAAACTCACCCTACGGCATCGCTTTGGCTCACAACGGCAACCTGACTAATGCAGAGCAGCTTGCAGACGAGATCTTTCGCGCAGACCTGCGTCATATCAACACCACCTCAGACTCGGAAGTTCTACTTAACGTCTTTGCTCACGAACTACAGGGGCTGGGTAAACTAAATCCGACTGCCGATGATATCTTTACAGCGGTTGAGCGCGTGCACCAGCGGTGTGAGGGTGGCTACGCCGTTGTAGCCATTATCACCGGGTACGGCATTGTTGCTTTCCGCGACCCCTTTGGTATTCGCCCCGTCGTTTACGGCAAGCGCGAAACCGAGCAGGGCACCGAATACATGGTGGCCTCTGAGAGCGTTGCACTGGACACATCTGGATTTGAACTGGTTCGAGACTTGGCTCCGGGAGAGGCGATCTTTATCTCGCAGGATGGCGAGATCGCTACTAAGCAGTGCGCCTCAAAATCACTCTTGGCACCCTGTCTGTTTGAGTATGTTTACCTGGCACGTCCGGACTCAATCATCGACGGTATCTCAGTGCACCATGCGCGCATGGAGATGGGTAACAAGCTCGCGCAAAAAGTACTGCGTGACTTCCCCGAGCACGACATCGACGTCATTATCCCGATACCGGATACCAGCCGTACCTCTGCGCTGGAGATGGCCAAAGAGCTGGGTGTGACTTTCCGTGAGGGATTTATCAAGAATCGCTACATCGGTCGTACCTTTATCATGCCGGGCCAGACGCAGCGTAAGAAGTCTGTACGCCAGAAGCTCAATCCAATCGCGGCGGAGTTCCGTGACAAAGTGGTGATGCTGGTAGATGACTCCATTGTCCGTGGTACTACCTCGGCGCAGATCGTAGAGATGGCGCGCCAGGCGGGTGCCCGCAAGGTCTACTTCGCCTCAGCTGCTCCTGAGGTGCGTTACCCCAACGTCTTTGGTATCGATATGCCGTCGCCCACCGAGTTGATTGCCCACGAGCGCACAGCGGATGAGATCGGTGAGCTGATTGGTGCCGACTGGATGCTCTATCAAGATCTCGATGACCTAAAAGCGTCAATTACCAAGTTTAATGAGAAGATCGATGACTTTGACACCTGCGTATTCAACGGCAAATACGTAACTGGCACCGTCTCTGAAGATTACCTGGCACGCATCGATGCGAAGCGCAACGATGATGCTAAAGCCAGTGCTGACTCTAAACAGAGTGACGAGAGTAATGAATCTGCCGATCTACATAGCGCATTCTGAGGTACCGATGGCCAAGAAAGAGTTTGAACGCCCCGAGCGTCTGCAGTTCACTGACGCGCACTACGCAACTGATACCCTAGCCGTCAGAGCAGGCCAGTACCGCAGTGAAGAGGGTGAGCACTCCGATGCAATCTACCCGACCTCAAGCTTTGTCTACACCAGCGCTGCAGAAGCCGCCGGCACTTTTGGCGGAGATATCGAGGGTAACATCTACTCGCGCTTTACCAACCCAACAGTACAGGCGTTTGAGCGCCGCATAGCAGCAATGGAGGGCGGTGAACGCGCTATCGCCACCTCATCGGGTATGGCTGCGATTATGAGTCTCTGCCTCTCGCTGATGAAGCATGGAGACCACGTAGTCTGTTCGCGCTCGGTATTTGGGTCAACGGTTTCACTGTTCGAGAAGTATATTAGTCGTTGCGGAATTGAGACGACCTTTGTCGATCCCAAGGATCTCGATGCATGGCGTGCTGCGGTGCGCCCAGAGACCCGCATGTTCTTTATGGAGACGCCGAGTAATCCACTGGCTGAAGTGACTGATATACGCGCAGTATGTGGGATCGCTAAAGAGGTCAACGCGAAGCTGGTTGTCGACAACTGTTTCTTGACGCCCGCGCTGCAAAAACCACTACAGCTCGGTGCTGACATTGTTATGCACTCGGCGACCAAATACCTAGATGGCCAAGGCCGGGTTGTTGGCGGTGTGGTTGTAGGTTGCGACGCTGATATGGAAGAGGTGTTTGGTTTCGTGCGCACAGCGGGCACCTGTTTAAGCCCCTTCAATGCCTGGGTGTTCCAGAAAGGTTTAGAGACCATGCCGCTGCGTATGCGTGCGCACTCGTCTGCTGCACTGGAGCTTGCTCAGTGGTTAGAGCAGCAGCCTGAGGTTGAGCGCGTCTACTACTCCGGCCTCAAGTCGCATCCACAACACGAGCTGGCTGCAAGCCAACAATCAGCCTTTGGCGGCGTGCTTTCGTTTGAGGCGAAGAGCTCCGATGCAGATTTGAAAGCGGCAGCTTGGCGTTTGATCGATGCCACCAAGATGATCTCAATTACCGGTAACTTAGGTGATGTGAAAACTACCATTACACACCCTGCGACTACGACTCACGGGCGTATGTCGGCCGAGGCACGTGCCGCTGCGGGGATCCGAGATAATCTGATTCGCGTCTCAGTGGGTCTTGAGGACCTCGAAGATATCAAAGCCGATCTTCAATTGGGCCTTGATGCGCTCTAATTGATGTCTAACGCTATGCAGATCGTTCTAGCACCCATGGAAGGGGTTGTAGACGCACCGATGCGCCGCTTACAGGCGGCCATTGGTGGTCCTGATGCGATGGTTACTGAGTTTGTCCGGGTAACCGAACACCTTCTACCTCCCAAAGTTTTCTACCGGCTTGTTCCCGAGCTACAGTCCGAATATTGCGGCTACGGTAAAGTACCGCTGACTGTACAGTTACTCGGTTCTAATCCCCAGACTCTGGGTCAAAATGCCGTGCGGGCGATTGAGTTGGGTGCTCCGGCGATTGATCTTAACTTCGGCTGCCCTGCAAAAACCGTAAACAAGAGTATGGGTGGAGCGATTATGCTGCGCCAACCAAATTCTGTGTTTGACGCGGTTAAAGGCGTTAGGAGCGCGGTTGATCCGCACTACTCAGTCAGCGGTAAGATGCGCTTGGGTTACGAAGATAAAAGCCTGGCTCTGGAGAATGCTAAAGCGATCGAGGAGGGCGGGGCCGCCTACCTCACCGTGCACGCCCGAACTAAGGTTGAGGGCTATAAGCCGCCAGCGCATTGGGAGTGGATCGCCCGTATACGTGAGTCGGTGAATATTCCAGTGGTCGCTAACGGGGAGATCTGGACGCCTGAGGACTATCATAAATGCCGTGAAGTGAGTGGCTGTGAGCGCATCATGATCGGACGTGGTCTTGTAGCGAATCCATTTCTAGTGGAGCAGATCCGCAACCCGGGTGCTAATCGTGATACTGAGCATAACTGGCAGAGGCTTCAGCCCTATCTGCTCAACTTCTTTGATGATGTTAAGGCGAGTATCGAAGAGCGCCATGTGCATGGTCGCATAAAACAGTGGCTGACTATGTTGGGTTGGCACTTTCCACAAGCAAAAGAGCTTTTTCAGAAAGTACGCACCGAGCGTGAAGCCGATGGAGTGGAGCGGGTGCTCAGAGAAAATTGCAGGGTAGAGCTGTAGGAGGTTTGTGAGGCATAGCCGCACGAGGCGAATAATCGCGACCTTGGCTGGGCCAAGGTCCCCCCTGCAAAGGATGTGACGCTAAGCTGGCAGCAGTAGCTGCAGACCTGAGGCCGTGTTAGAGATCGGAGCCACGAGACGGCGCTCAATCTCTTTGACCGGACCGCTGAAACAGCCGCGCGCTGCGAGCCACATAGCCCACTCAACACCCTGGGCGCCAGCAATGCGAGTCAGGTCATCGTTGGAGTACTGGCATATGAACTCCGGATCCGTCACGAGCTTGTCCATACACATCTGATCGAAATCTGTGTTGAGGAAGCCGGCACGTTCACCATCCAACTGGTGCGACAAACCGCCAGTACCGAGTACAACCACTTTCTGATCTGAATCCCAACTACGTATGGCGTCGCCTATCGCTTTACCAAAGGCGTATGAACGCGATGGCTTCGGCATTGGATGGCGTTCACAGTTGATCGCAATCGGAATCACTTTTACCCCCTGGTAGCTATGGTTGGGGTAAAGCACAGACATAGGTACGGTGGCACCGTGATCAACCTTGATGTCCTGACATACTGTTGGGTCAAAGTCGTTCTCGATCAGGTGGTTAACGATGTGCCAAGAGAGTTCAGTCTCACCAGTTAACGCCGGAATCGGATTGATTCCCCAGCCCTCATCGGCATTCTCATACTGAGGAGCACAACCGATAGAGAAGGTTGGCTTCTTGTCGAGGAACATCGACAGGCCGTGATCGTTGTAGAAGAGTACCGCGATATCAGGCTTCTCATCTTGCAAGAACTTACGCATCGGCTTGTAGCCTTCGAAGAAGTCGACCCAGTAAGGTGTCTCTTCCAGCCCCTGGTCCACCGCGCGGCCGATCGCCGGGATGTGTGAGGTGCCAATCATTCCAATCATCTTAGCCATTCGGTTTGCCCACCTTCTGTGAATCTAGGTATGCCTGAAACTCTGCAGTTGTCTGGCCAGTCATAATGCCGCCGACATCCTGTACGTTCAGACCCAGTACGCCGGCAAACTTAGCCAGGTAGTAGATGCTGCCACCATTGCGCAGCAGGGTGATAATATCGCGCTTGAGGATCGCCTCTTTCTGCACTTCGTTCAGGCCGAACTTGTCGCAGTATGCCGCTTCATCTTCACGAAATGCAGCGCGATTCGCCTCATCATTGAAGGTGAAGCACATCTTGTTGAGGTTGTAGCCCAGTGTGGCCATCTCACCATCAAATTTGTAGGTGCCTTCCGGCATCTGGTTATCACTCATAGAGAGTCTCCTAGCGCTTCCAGTAGAGGCGCATTGGGTTATCAATTAGAAGCTTCTGCTGCAGTTCTTCTGACACTGCAATCTGTGGGATCACATCGACCAGTGCACCATCATCCGGGGTGTGTGACTTCATATTCGGATGCGGCCAATCGGTGCCCCAAAGCACGCGATCGGGGAAAGCTTCTACCAGGGTGCGCATGTAAGGCACTACATCTGAATAGTCAGGTGGCTGCTGCGTAAGGCGCTCTGGGCAGCTCACTTTGGTCCAGACTTTATCATTATTGCGCATCAGATCCATAAAGCGCTGGAAGTCTGGGTGATCCACTCCTTTGGTCACATCAGGGCGACCCATGTGGTCGACAACGATGGTGGTATTGAGCTCGTTAAGGAACGGGATCAGATCTTCCAGATCAGGCGCCTCAAAGTAGACAACGATGTGCCAACCCAGCGGCTTAATCTTCTCTGCAATCGACATGAACACCTCTTTAGGTGTGGTGTCGACCAGACGCTTAACAAAGTTGAAACGAACGCCACGAACGCCCGCTCGATCCATTGCCTCTAGCTCTTCTACGGTGATTGCCGGATCAACCACGGCAACGCCACGTGCTAGCTCGCCCGCGGTTTCGAGCGCATCAACCAGCGCAGCATTGTCCGTACCGTGGCAGGAGGCCTGAACGATCACGTTACGGCTAAAACCAAGGTAGTCGCGCAGTGCAAACAGCTGATCCTTAGATGCATCACAAGGCGTGTACTTGCGCTTAGGGTGGTAAGGAAACTGCTCAGCAGGACCAAATACATGGCAGTGCGCATCAACGGCACCGGCAGGGGCTACAAAGTCAGGTTTTTTCGGGTTGTCGTGAAACGGACGGTAATCTGCATCCATTGTTCAAATCTCTCTAATTAAAGGGCGAAAACAGTTCCATCGAACAGTTTGCGCGCTGTGCGTAATAGTGCCGCGCTCTTGGGAGCTCCATCTTGATCCAGCTCAAGTACAACGGACATCTCGCCCGTTGGGTGCTCGACCGCCAGTGTTTTGCGACTGCCTTCGGGTACCTGTGCCACGGCGGCAGCAGGGGAGTCCGGCAGTATTGCTGCCGTCGCTACACTGACTGCGCCGAGTACACCAATGGTGGCGTGGCAGCGGTGCGGTATAAACGTGCGAGTGTTGATAGCGCCCCCGTTGAGCGGAGCACTTACCATCGACATCTTCGGTACCGACTTCTCTGTTACATCGCCAAGATTCATCATTGGGCCAGCTTGCAGGCGGATCGCCTCGAGTCTAGACCTGAGTTCACTATTGGCTTCCAGCTCTTCACGGGTCTCGGTGCCAGTGATGCCCATATCAGCGGCGCGCATTACCACAACAGGCATGCCGTTATCGATCAGCGTGCACTCGACGCCATTGATGGTATCGACTGCATTACCCGTTGGGAGCAGGGCGCCGCAGGATGAGCCGGCTGTGTCCAAGAACTCCAGAGGTACAGCTGCATGCGTACCCGGTACACCATCGATCTTCGCTTCACCGAGGTAACTCACAACGCCGCCGGGCGTCTGTACCGTAGCGATTGCGATCTGCCCGGTGTTCTCCATGAAGATGCGTACTTGTGTCTCATCATCTTCTGCCGCGACCAGGCCACGCTCAATGGCGAACGGGCCGACGCCCGCAAGAATGTTGCCGCAGTTCTGCGCATCCGTAATGATCGCCTGGTCTACAAAGGCTTGCAGAAACAGGTAGTCGACATCGGCATCGTCGCGTGTGGACTTCGAGACCACTGCAATCTTTGAGGTCAGCGGATCTGCCCCGCCCATACCATCGATCTGCACAGGGTCTGGCGAGCCCATCATGCTAAGCAAAAAAGCATCGCGCTCGGTACTGTCCGAAGGAAGCTCCTGTTTGAGGAAGTAGCCCCCTTTGGATGTGCCGCCGCGCATCCACATACAGCGAATGCCGTTAGACATACTTTAGGCCTTTCTCTTCCAGACGAGGGCGCATGTTATAGATATCGAGGCCGAGTTCACCGTTGGCCATACGCACGCGCTTCTCCTCTTCACGCGCTTCGCGTGCAAGAGCCTCTTTAAGGACGGCTTCTGCCTCCTCACGACGAATCACACAGACGCCGTCATCATCAGCAACAATGATATCGCCTGGGTAGATCAGCGCTTCTGCACACGCCAAAGGTACGTTGACCGAACCCAGAGTCTCTTTGATAGTGCCCTTGGCGTAGACCGCTTTGGACCAAACAGGGAACTGCATCTCGCGTAGGATCTTGGTATCACGTACGCCGGCATCAATGATAAGGCCTTGCACACCGCGCGCCTGCGCAGAGGTAGCCAGAAGATCGCCGAAGAAACCATCAACTGAGGGTGAGGTAGGTGCAAACACCATAATATCGCCAGGCTGACACTGCTCGATAGCCACATGCATCATCCAGTTATCACCCGCAGCCCCAGAGATGGTTACCGCGCTACCGGCAATCGCAGCGCCCTGATAGATTGGACGCATGTAGTGTGCCAGTAGGCCTGTACGCCCCGCTGCTTCATGAACAGTCGCTACGCCCAGCTTTGCCAGTCCGGCAATCACTTCAGGATCGGCGCGCTCAATATGTTGTACGACTACGTTATCTGCCATGTCGGCTCCTTATTCTTGGTATGCGGTTAGACTTTCAGGCGGCTAAACACACGGCGAGTGTTATCTTCAAAGATCGCCTGCTTCGCTGCTGCATCAATTTTGGTGGTCGCATCGATGTACTTCTTGGTGTCATCGAAGTAGTGACCGGTTTCAGGGTCGATACCGCGCACCGCACCGATCATCTCTGAAGCGAAGAGGATGTTCTTAGTTGGGATGACATCGAGTAGCAGGTCGATACCTTTCTGGTGGTAGACACAGGTATCGAAGTAGATGTTGTTGAGCACGCGCTCTTCCAGCTCAAACCCTTTATCCAGCGCCATGCCGCGGAAACGACCCCAGTGGTAAGGCACCGCACCGCCTCCGTGAGGGATGATGATCTTCAGTGTCGGGAAGTCTTTGAAAACGTCAGACATCATCAACTGCTGGAAGCCGGTAGTGTCAGCACCGAGGTAGTGTGAACCGGTAGTGTCGAAGTTGTGGTTACAGGCTGCGGATACATGAATCATCGCGGGGATATCGTACTCACACATCTTTTCGTAAATTGGGTAGAACTCACGTGCTGAGAGGCGGCTGCCGTTCCAGTGACCGCCTGATGGGTCTGGATTCAAGTTAATGCCGATAAAGCCCATCTCCTCGACTGTACGGATGATCTCAGGTACAGACTTGGCAGGGTCAACGCCCGGAGACTGTGGCAGCTGAGCAACAGGTACGAAGTTCTCAGGGAAGAGGTCACAGACGCGACGGATCAGATCGTTCTGGTTCTCAGTCCAGAAGCGGCTAGTGTGTTCGTTACCGACATGGTGTCCCATCCAGCTTGCACGCGGCGAGAAGATCGTCAGATCGGTGCCGCGATCTTTCTGCAGTTTAAGCTGGTTATTGATAATTGATTCGCGAATCTCATCATCGGTTACACCGAAGTCACCTTTTTCGCCGACAAAGTTTGGATCCTTTGCAACCGCATCTTTCTGCGCATCGCGCCAAGCGCCAACGCCGGGAGGAGTTGTAGTGTAGTGTCCATGACAATCGATAATCATATTAGGGCCTCAACTTATGGAGTGTTTATCTGTCCAGTATCTAAATCTAGCCGTTCACGGGCTAGTTAGATTTGACCTGTGAGCTATTGGTTTTTGATATAGAATGCAGCCAGCAATCTGGAGAAAATGATGCAACCAACGCCCTTCCCAAATCTCAGACATCTACGTGTTTTCGCAGAAGTGGCGGAGTCTGGTAGTATTAGCCAGGCGGCTAATAGGGTTTTTCTATCGCAGCCAGCCATGACTCAGGCGATCGCAAAATTAGAAGGGCAGCTGGATGCAGTGCTATTTGATCGACAGTCTTCAGGTATGTATCTGACGCGTGAAGGGGAAATATGGTTGGCACGTGTCAAACGCTGTCTGGATTGGATTCAACTGGGTTTGACTGAAATTCAGGGTACACAGACCACTGGGCGTCAGGCGCGTGCCGCGCAGCAGTTAACGCAGATATCCTCAACTCAACTGCGTGCTTTAATGGCAGTGACTGATCGGCAGAACTTTACGTTGGCCAGCAGAGATCTGGGAATCTCACAGTCCTCGCTGCATCGCAGCGCCCGTGACCTAGAGGGCAGTCTGGGTATTTCATTGTTTGAAAAAACGAGTACCGGCATCGCCGCGACCCGGCCCGCCAGAATTCTAACCCAGCGCGCCAAGCTGGCTGTCGCAGAGATAGCCCAGGGTGTTGAAGAGCTCAGCGCCGCCAGAAACAGAGAACGTGGACGCCTTCGTATTGGATCTATGCCGCTCGCACGTACATCACTGTTGCCGATGGCGATTAACCGGTTTACTGCGGCGCACCCAGGCCTGACGCTAGAGCTTGTCGATGGGCCTTACGAAGATCTGTTGGGGCACCTAATAAATGCTGACCTGGATGTTGTCGTTGGCGCGTTGCGTTATCCAGCGCCGACCGAAACCATTTTGCAACGTGAGCTGATAGCTCCACCACTGGCAATAATTGGTCGTGCTGATCACCCGCTCAGAGTGGCAAACAATCTGACCGTGCAGCAATTGGCTGCTTATCCCTGGGTAGTCCCTCGCGAGGGAACACCAACACGTGAATTTTTTAATAGCCACTTTGCCGAGCCTCTGGCTAACGGATATATGTCTCTAGTAGAAACCACCTCACATGTACTCACACGTGAGGTGCTGTTGGGTAGCGATCGGCTGACCTTAGTATCCCGCCACCAGCTAGAGCATGAGATACAGGCAGGGCAGTTGGCCGTCATGCCATATGCACTCAGCCATACGCGCCGCTCCATTGGATTTATGCAGCGGCGTGACTGGAAGGCGACAACCACTCAACAAAAATTTATCGACATACTGCAGTCCTGTGCGGCTGAATATGCGGATATCTGAACAGCAGGATTCTAAAAAACTAATATCTCGCTGGGCCATTCTAATTGTTAGGGCGCAGCGCAGGTTGTTACTGTCTATCCCATCGTAAATTCCAATTAGGAGAGAGTGATGCGAGTTTGTGTTGCGGGCGCTATGGGCGCTTTCGGTTTGAAACACCTTGATGCTTTGGCGCAGATTGATGGGGTTGAGGTGACCTCAGTTGTTGGTACTAAGCCCGAGAAGATCGAAGCTTTCGCTAAAGAGCGCGGTATCGGCCATTACACGACCGACCTGGCAGAGTCGCTGGCACGTGATGATGTTGATGCTGTTATTCTGGCAACACCGACACAGATGCACGCGTCGCAGTCTATTCAGTGTATGGAAGCGGGCAAGCACGTGATGGTTGAGATCCCAATGGCGGATAACATCGAAGACTCGCGTGCCGTTGTTGAGGCGCAGAGAAAGACCGGTCTTGTGGCCATGGCAGGTCACACACGTCGCTTTAACCCAAGCCATCAGTGGATCCACAATAAGATTGAGGCGGGTGAGATCAAGGTTCAGCAGATGGATGTGCAGACCTACTTCTTCCGTCGCACCAACAAGAATGCATTGGGCCTGCCACGCTCATGGACAGATCACCTGCTGTGGCACCATGCAGCCCACACCGTTGACCTGTTCCAATACCAGACGGGCGAACGCGCTCACCGCGTACAAGCACTCGAAGGGCCAATCCACCCAGAGCTGGGCATCGCAATGGATATGAGCATCGGCATGAAAGTGCCTTCAGGCGCAATCTGTACGCTGTCGCTGTCATTCAACAACGATGGTCCACTGGGTACCTTCTTCCGTTACATCTGTGACAACGGTACCTACATTGCCCGTTACGATGACCTTTACGATGGTCACGATAACAAGATCGATCTGAGCGGCGTTGCTGTCTCTAACAACGGTATCGAGCTGCAGGATCGCGAGTTTATCGCTGCTATCCGTGAGAGTCGCGAGCCTAACTCTTCTGTGCAGCAGATTCTGCAGTGCATGGAGACTCTGAACGAACTCGAAGGCAAACTCAACGAGAACGCCTAAGCCCTCATAGCCTCACCGAAAGCCGCCCACCACCTGGGCGGTTTTTTTGGTTTCGGCGGCAGAATTGCCACGCCCATCAGAGAATTAGATTCCGTTACAGTCCTAGTCTATTGGACTGTTATGAGGATCTATTTCGGTTAGCGACCCATACGAGACTTTTCTCGCCCCGCAGAAAGTTACTCTAGATTAAAGGTAAGTCTTTTTATGGAAATTAGGAATAATTCCGATTGATTCTAACGTAATATCAGAGGACCCTCTGTCTAAGTTTCATGACGCTTTGAGAGAGTCTCGACCGCGCCATCCGATCTGCTCGCCATTTTGTTGTTTGCCTCATTGCATAAGTGGGTAAGTCTTTTTTCTGGCATATATATTGCTGGATGACTCGAGCAGGAACGCCGAGAAGCGGAGTTAGATTCATGATGATCAAAAGCGTTGAGAAGTTCTCCAAGGTATATGCTGTATCTACAGTAACAATCTTGATCTGTGTTTTTCTGCTTAATTTTTGGATTCACAAGGTCGAGTACCAAGCGAGCCTGCAATACAGAATCGACTCCCAAGTCCAGTTAACGGCATCCAATCTACTTCAAGCCCTAACAGATCGCGAGACGGGCCAACGGGGCTATCTATTGACGCTAGATGAGGCCTTTCTTGAACCTTACCGTGAAGCGGGAGAGCGGTTGACTTCGTTAACGAATGCGCTCAAGCCACATATCCCCGCCGCCGATTGGCAGTGGATGGTGAGTCAAATCAGCTCGCGTAACGTTTATTTTGAGGCGACCTTCGATAAAATTAACGCCTCAGACCCTCGGTCGGGCCAAAAGTTGGCGATAGATCTCGTTCGAACCGGTACCGGAAAGGCCTACATGGACGCTCTTCGCGACATGTTTGATCGCCTCTTATTGGATCGCAAACAGTCTTTGGAGCAGGATCAAAGGGGCCTAGAGCGAGTTGTGCTCGCAGCTAAAGTATTGGCTATCTTATCTTTGATCATCCTCCTTGTTCTGGCACTTCTGCCGCTCTTTTTGCTTAAGCGCAGGCTGGTAAGTCCGTTACGCCACCTCAGTAGTGCACTGAATACGTTTGTTAACACGCGAAAGTTGGATTTCAAAACCTCCGACAGTATGTTTTCTGAAGTCGAAAAACTCGCGAGCGACACAGAATTAGCCGCCGAATCTTTACTGCAAACCGAGCGAGAGTTGTCGACCACTGTAGACGAGCTTAAACATCAGTCTCTGTACCTTCAGCTTTCCAGCCAAGCCTTAAATTTGGGGTTGTGGCGCTTCGACAAGCGGAACAACGAAATCTTCTGGAACACGGCATACAGAAGAATGATGGGGGTTGAGCATGACAAGCCTATCGCTCTGGATGAGGCCTTTGCTACTTGGTTGAACCGTGTGCATCCTGATGATCGCGAAGGTGCCCTCGCTGAGATAGAGAGTATGGAGCATCTGCCGATCACGGTTTCAAACACCTCAATGAAGTACCGCATCGTCGACGACACTGGGAGATGTGGATGGTTATACGTACAGCTAAATTTTGATCGGGCTCAAACGGGGGAAATTGAACAAATCGCAGCTGCGGTACTCGACGTTACGAGTCAAGAGCTGAACAGACAGACAATAGAGAAGCAACTCGCTCATGCACAAGCTTTGAATAATCTTGGAACCCTATCGCGCTGGGAGTACGACCCTCGGAAACAAGTTGCATATTTTGATGAGCTGATGCAAAAGTGGTCGGGACTGAACCTGCGACCAAATGAAGCTTACTCCCTTAACAGCCTGTGCGATGCCATGACTCAAAAAGAGCGTGAGCCGTATCGTCGCTCAATTAAAGGAATGATTGAGAGTTTGCTCGTTCGGCGTGAGTCAACAGAGTTCACCTTCGAACATCAGCTCAAAGATCGAGTTGTGCAAGTCCGTGCAGAACGTGTAAGGCTTGATGGGCAAGACTGGATTTTAGGCTATTCGGTTGATGTTACCGACCTAATCGAGAGGCAGCGACAGCTTGAGCAACTGCTTGCAAATGAGGAGATAACAACTCAGCGGCAGCGTGAAATGTTCGCCATTATCGGGCATGAGTTACGGACACCTGTCGCCTCGATTGAGATGATCACAAGCGATGAAGAGATTGACTTTGAGTCTCAACGTCATCACGTCAACGCTATCGCCCACTCATTGCTCAACATTCTTGAAGACTTGAGGGTTGTCGTTTCGCCTGACCGTGCGCTGGAGGTAAAGCCCATCCATGCTAATCCGACCGATACACTATCACGTTCTCTGTTACCCTTGGTTCCGTTGGTTGAGGCGCAGGGGCTCAAGCTGGCGTCAGAACTCCCCTATACTAACAATCAGCTCTACTTATTTAATGCGCAGGCCTTGCGTCAGATTGTTACAAACCTAGTCAAGAATGCCGCGTTTCATTCTCAAGGATCATCCGTTCAGGTGGAGTTGGAAATTATCCCGCGTGAAGCTGAGTCTGCGACGGCTCGACTGGTTGTTCAGGATGACGGTACTGGAATACCTGTGACGTCCCATGAAAGTGTATTCAAAGCTTTCAGCCGTGGAGATGGACGGCAAGATGGATCAGGGTTGGGTTTGTTTATCGTCCGTGAGTTGGTCAATAAATTGGACGGTAACCTGGAACTTTATAACGTCCCGTCAGGCGGGACCTGTTTTGAGATTGAATTTCCGATTCACAGAATAGATGCACCCTTAGAGACATCGGATATGAACGCTTACGAGGCCCTGAAAGGTCTGAAAATTATGCTGGCAGAGGACGAGGCGACGCTGCGCTTACTTAGCGCGAGGGCGCTTGAGAAGCGTGGAGCCATCGTTGATGCGTTCGAAAATGGCGCGCTTGCACTCGAGGGCTTTAAACGGGGAACCTATGACCTTGTCATAACCGATCTGATGATGCCCGAGATGGATGGGCACGCGCTGACCCGAGCGATTAGAAGCACCGACACTGCAATCCCAATTATCGCGGTAACGGCTGCTGTTTTGGGCGCGGAGACGGATCAGTTTATCGAGTTGGGGGCTAACGCTGTTATCCCTAAGCCGATCAACGTAAAACGCGTCGCCGAGGAGCTTATAAGAGTGCGCTCTACTGCTTCAGTGAATTGATGACAGACCGACGTTACTTTTGCTTCTATAAGATCATCAAACACAGCGATGATCCAGCACCACATATAGTGGTGATCACGGGTTCAATCAACGAGTCAAAACGTCAACGCGCATTGGATGCGGGTGCAGAAAGAGTCTTTGTTAAACCTATCAATGAAGACCAGATTAAAGGATCACTGCGCGCGGTGTTTGATACCGAGAAAATGTCTGCTTAGTGCCGAAAGCAGTCGCGCAGTACGCTTTGTGTACAGCGCTCCTATACGGGGGCGTTGTGAGCGGGAGGGTCAGTGCAGCAAATAGGCCAGAAAAGCGTTTAATGTGATGAACGAGGCGCCGGTGGTGAATACTTGTATGCTTGCGGCGGCTTTGCCGACGCCGTAGTTGCTTGCGATGATGGCGTAGATGCTGAACATCGGTGATGCAGCGATCAGTACAAGAGCGATACCAAGTTGGCCTGGAAGAGGTGCGCTGAAGGCTAACACTGCTAGAGCGATCAACGGCATCAATAGAAGTTTGCTACAGGCGGTTGTTAGGATCGCAGTCATGTCGCCTTTAACCTGATGGCCAACTAGTGCGCCGCCGATAAAGACAAGCGCCGCTGGTGCTGCAGCTTTCGCCAGCATATCAAGGGTGGTTTGCAGGAAGGCTGGCGCATAAATATCCATGCTGGATAACCCAAGCCCTAGGACCACAGAGATCAGCATAGGGTTGTTTATCATACGCTTGCCAATCTGTTGCAGACGCTGATTGAACGAGTCTCCAGACGCTGAGCTAATATCGGCCAGTAGCAGTGAAATCGGCATCAGGATAACGTTTTCTACCAAGATACACATTACCAGCACCTGTACCGCGATCTCCGGGGTCGCCTGCAGCAGTACGGGGAAGCCGACAAACATCGAGTTTGGTAGGGCACCACCCAGGGCGAAGATGCTCGCGTGTGCGCTTTCACGCTTCAGAAGCACGTTGATGATAAATCCCAGGGCCAGAGTGAGCAGACCAATAATCGCATAGAGTTTTAGGAACTCAAGCTCAAAAACGGGATGCTGCTCTGAGCGTAAAAAATTACTGAGGATTACGCCGGGGACACAGAAGTAGAGGACGAAACGGGCGATCCCAGGGAGCAGGGAGGCTGGCAGAAGATTAGTTTTAACTGCCAGGTAGCCGAGGAAGATCAGTGTAAAAAGAGGGCCGGTAATCGCAAAGACGTTAAGCATCGCAGGGCTATCCAATGAGCAGTGAAGCCGCCAGTGTAAACTTCCTCTGTGGGTAGGGCTAGCTAGTATCGAAAAGTATGAAGGTGTAGTCTTAAGTTATTGGTTTCGTATAAGTAGTTACAGTATGGCGTATGTGAAGATCGCTGATTCGGATATCGAGCGTTTAAGAGGACAGTTGGTCAACTCTGGCTTATTGTTCATGAGCTGGATTATGCCTGTCGTTGCGCTGCTGTCACTGCTTCGTATTCCTCTGTACGGCGTTATACCCGCGATGTACGGCATCGGGGTTATCGCTGTTGTCGTAATAGCGCTTTATAGGGTGCGCCACCGGCTCAGCAACTCCCATAAAGCCTGGGCGTTTGTCGCGCTTGGATTACTGGGAACATTGCAAAGCTACCTGAGCTTTGCAGACCCTTCTCGCGTGGCCATTATCATGGTTGTTCCAGTTCTAATGGTCTCTTGTGCTGTCAATCGGCGGCTTGCTTATGGGTTTGCTGTTTTCGCCGGAGTCTTGCCGCTCGCGTTGAAATTGGTTCATAACGACGGGGAACCAATTACCGAACTTGTTCGTGGAGTGGCTACGCTTTCAGCTTTTACCATATTCACTTTCGTCCTGATTGCTCACTTGATATCGAACCAACTGATTACTCATCTCAAACAGGTGACCCTACGCGAGAGAAGTTTAGAACGCACCGACTCGGTAAGCGGCGGCCGAAACGAGTTCGCAATTCGTGAAGAGATTGATCAGCTTTTCTCGGCTAGTGATGCGCCAATCTTACGGCTCTATCAACTCTATATGCCGGAACTCGATATAAGTAACAGCATTTATTCGCGGGAGTTACGTGAGCAGTTCGCCGTCAGGTTGGCGGCTGAATTTACGATTAATCTGCCTTCAAACACCATCCGAGGCCGGCTCAATACCGGCAGCTTCATCGTTGTCGCTAAACGGGTTGATTGGTCTGAAACCGAGGCCGCACTGCGCAAGCTTAGAACGCTTGAATTCACAATTGAGGGCAAGAAGCTCAGCTTCGATCCAGTTGTGGTGACAACCGATGCGCCAGCTGATGGGAAGAACTCGGAGCGTCTGCTAGATAATCTCGGTCGTGTTCTTGAGCGCGCAAAAAGAGACCGGTTAGAGTTTGCACGCTTCCTTCCGATTGATCAGGCGTTAATGGATACGGAGTATCTTTTCGTCGGTGAAGTGGGTCAGGCGATTGAATTCGGCGATCTGAAGCTCTATCTGCAAGCTAAAGTAGAGGCCAGCGAGGGTAATAGAATCGTTGGGGCAGAAGCGCTGGTACGCTGGAACCACCCGGCCCAAGGATTACTCTCGCCTGCCTCTTTCCTATACCAGATAGAGCACTCAAATGTGCGTACGGGGTTCGCGCTGTTCGTGATCAAACGGTCAGCCGAAATTCTCCATGAGATGCAGTTGATTGATCCCAATTTCGAACTCTCATTCAACCTCAGTGCCTACGACCTGCAAGAGCTGAGAGTGCTGGCTGAACTTCAACGGGTAATGGAAGCCTACACCTTCAGACCGGGTGCACTTCAGATTGAGATCAGTGAATCTGAAACCACGGTGCAGATTGATAATCTCAAGCGATCAATACAGGCGATCAAAGAGCTCGGCTACTCCTGTTCGCTCGATGACTTCGGTACGGGTATGTGTTCACTGGCCTATTTCAGTGTTATTCCCGTTGATACCGTCAAGGTAGACCGGGCATTCCTCGATGCAATTGAGACGAGTGAAACGGGCAAGCGCGTATTGGAATCGATCGTTGAACTTTGTAAAGGCGTCGGTTGTTCAGCGGTTGTTGAGGGTGTAGAGACCCAATCTCAGGCGAAGATAGTCACAGAGTTGGGCTTCGACAAGATTCAAGGCTACTATTTTGGTAAGCCCGTCGAGGTCGAAACATTTAAATCCACGCTCAAAAGTCAGATGGTTGAGCTGGGTTGAGCACCGCTGGATTAAGCACCGCTAGGTTAAGTACCGCAACATCAGGGAGATTTCATGTCATACGTACCCGCCGAAGATCGATATCAACAAATGGTTTACCGCCGTTGTGGCCGTTCGGGCCTGAAACTGCCTGCGGTCAGCCTTGGGCTGTGGCACAACTTTGGTCACGACTTTGACCACCAAATTAAACGCGATATTTGTCGTAAAGCGTTCGATCTGGGTATCACCCATTTTGACTTGGCGAATAACTACGGCCCACCTCCCGGCAGTGCCGAAGAGGCTTTTGGTGAGATTCTGCGTACGGACTTTCGCGGGCACCGTGATGAGCTGATCATCTCTTCGAAAGCGGGTTACGAAATGTGGCCTGGACCTTACGGGGAGTGGGGCAGTCGTAAATACTTAATCGCCTCCTGTGATCAGTCGCTCAAGCGCATGGGCGTCGACTATGTCGATATCTTCTATTCGCACCGTGTTGACCCTGACACACCTCTAGAGGAGACCATGGGTGCACTGGATCAGATTGTGCGCTCCGGCAAGGCTTTGTATGTTGGTATCTCGTCGTACAACTCTGAACGGACTCGTCAGGCAGCTGCCATCTTGAAGGACCTGGGTACACCCTGTCTTATCCATCAGCCTAGCTATAATATGCTCAATCGCTGGGTTGAAGAGGATGGATTGAAGCAGACTCTTGGCTCGCTTGGGATTGGTTCTATTGCTTTCACACCGCTTGCGCAAGGTCTGTTGACCAACAAATACCTCAACGGAATTCCTGAGGGGAGCCGCGCGACCCAGGGTAAATCTCTTGATGATCAGACTATCACTCCTCAGATGATCAAGAGTCTTCAGTCACTCAACGAATTGGCACAACAGCGGGGACAGTCGCTGGCGCAGATGGCTATCGCTTGGGTGCTGCGAAATCGGGGTATTACCAGCGCTCTGATCGGGGCCTCCTCGCCGAAACAGGTGGAGGATTGTGCTGCTGCTGTGCATAACCTTGAGTTCAGTGACGCTGAGCTTGCGAATATTGATTCCCTAGTTTCCGACGCTGGCATCAACCTCTGGAAGCAGTCTTCCGACGCCTGATTCAACCTCTGACCTAGGCGCAGCGCTGCTGCGCCGCATATCCTCAAGAGCGGCGTTTAAGTTACTTCATCTGGCGCTCCCATTAAATCAATCTTAATGCATTAAGATTTATCTTAAATTCAGTTTTGAAGAAGCTCTAAAGCACTATTAAAACGTGACTAAAACGTTTAAGAGATGTAGTCTCGGCGGTAATAATCGGACAACTATATCTTGTGTGAGTTACGACAATGGATAGAGCTTTTGAAGCGCAGAAGACCTTGGCACGCCTACTTCCTGGTATTAACGCCAAGCGTTGGAAGAACAAGAGTGCCAAAACAGAATTCAAGGCCAATCTGGAGCAGCACTTTAACAAGCTGTTCGATGCGCTGGTGGAGCTCTATGGTCACCACTATGACCTGCACTTCCACTTAGACCGGCTTCTGAAGCATCTGGCGGCGCATTATGATGCCAATCAAGGCAACAAGCTCGCCTCGACTGACCCCTACTGGTACCAGTCCGAGAAGAATCTGGGGATGGCGGTCTACGTTGATCTATTCGCTGGCGACCTCGTTAAGCTGCGTCAGCGGATCCCGTACCTAAAATCACTGGGCGTAAACTACCTGCACCTGATGCCTCTGTATTTGTCACCTGAGGGCGATAGCGACGGCGGTTATGCAGTCTCGGACTACCGACAGGTAAATCCTGAACTTGGCACCAATGAGGACCTCAAAGCGCTTGCGGATGCCCTGCACAACGAGGGTATGCGTCTGGTGTTAGATTTTGTCTTTAATCACACTTCAGATGAGCATCGTTGGGCTGAGGCGGCTAAAGCGGGCGATAAGCGCTACCAGGATTACTACCATCTATTCAATGATGGTAATGAAGTAGCACAGTACAACGAGACAGTACGGGAAATCTTTCCCACTGTCCGTCGCGGCTCGTTCACTTGGGTTGAAGAGGTTGATGCTTGGGTCTGGACGACATTCAACTCTTTCCAGTGGGACTTGAACTACGCCAATCCTGAGGTGTTCGTCGCTATTACAGATGAGATGCTGCACCTCGCAAGTCTTGGCTGCGATGTATTGCGTCTCGATGCGCTCGCCTTTATCTGGAAGCAGAAAGGGACAGTCTGCGAGAGCCTGCCGCAGGCGCATACGTTGATCAAAGCGTTCAATGCCTGCTTGCGTATCTGTGCGCCGCAACTGCTGTTTAAGTCTGAGGCGATCGTGCATCCAGATGAGGTGAATAAGTACATCTCAGTTGAAGAGTGTCAGCTCTCCTATAATCCGCTGATGATGGCGCTGATGTGGGAGAGTTTGGCAACGCGCGAGACACAGCTACTCACCGCATCACTCAAGCGAAGTTTCCAGATTCCGCAGCACACCCGTTGGGTCAACTACATCCGCTGCCATGATGATATAGGCTGGACCTGGGATGATGCTGTTGCTGGTCAGCTCGGGATTAATGGCCAGGATCACCGCTTGTTCCTCAATCGTTTCTATACTGGGCAGTTTGAGGGTAGCTTCGCTCGCGGCGTGCCGTTCCAGATGAACCCATCAAATGGGGATTGCCGTGTCTGTGGCACCTTGGCGTCATTAACGGGCCTAGAGTCAGCCGTTGAAGCACAGGACGCTGATGCGATCGAACTAGCACTGGGGCGTATTCGACTTCTGAATGCGATCAATCTGAGCATGACTGGCTTGCCGCTGCTTTACCAAGGTGACGAGATTGGTGTGTTGAATGATCATGCCTACCTAGATGACCCTCACAAGCGTGAGGATGCTCGCTGGGTCAATCGCAAACCCCTCAATGAAAAGGATTTCGCTCTGGCCGCCAGCAGCGACACGGTGCAGGGGCGTGTCGCTCAACAGTTGCAGCAGTTGATCAAAATTCGCCAGTCGCATGCGGTCTTCGGCTCCAGTCAAACTGAAATACTAGAGACCTATAATCCGCACGCCTTCTCGTTTGCCCGTATCGGCGATCGTGAACGGTTGCTTGTTATCGCAAACTTTAGCGAGCAGCGTATCAGTATTCCGGGAACAATCACTGATATTCTGGCTTCAAGGCAGATGCAGGATCTACTTACAGGCAAAGCGATAAAGCGAGAGGAGCCGATAGCGCTCGACGCCTATCAGGTGGTTTGGGTACTTACCTCAGCCTCGGCCTAGATCTTGCTAGGATGAATTGACTCTGATCAGTGGGGCTAAACTCAAGCTTACGACCCCACTTACAAGCCTATGTTCTAACGCTTTTTCCAGTTAAGGAGCCGTTGTGGCTAAATCCACCAAACCCTATACGCCTAGCCTTGATGAAGGCTGTATCTCAGCTATTTCAGAGGGACGACACTCAGACGCCTTCGCTGTTTTGGGGCTGCATACGCATCCGACTGGTAAGGGGCTAGTGGTCAGAGCCCTGTTACCGAATGCTGAATCGGTGCGTGTGATCAGCACTGATACAGGTCGCTCCTTAGGTGAGATGCACCAAATCGGTTCGCAAGGGCTGTTCGAACTGTCGCTACCGCGACGCAAGAATCGCTTTGGCTACCGTTACGAGGTGGTCTGGAACGGCGAAACCTATCATGAGACTGACCCGTACTCGGTTGGCGAGCTCCTGACTGAAGAGCAGCACTATCTTTTCGCTGAAGGCTCGGATGAGCGTGCCTACCGCTGGATGGGGGCTCACCCACGCAACGTCGGTGGGGTAGAGGGTACTCACTTTGTGGTTTGGGCGCCGGCGGCTCTGCGTGTCTCTGTTGTCGGTGAGTTCAACTACTGGGATGGTCGACGTCATGTGATGCGTGCCAACCCTGGTTCGGGGATCTGGGATATTTTTATTCCCGGCATTGCTGCTGGTACCCTCTACAAGTATGAAATTATCGATCAGCACGGGCAGCGTTTGCCGCTCAAATCAGACCCCTATGGACGTGGTTTCGAGCACCCTCCGCAAAATGCTTCGCTAGTCGTGCCCGAGCCTGCTCACACTTGGCGAGACGCCCAGTGGATGGCGGCCCGCGAAAAGCGCCAGAATTTCGATCAACCGATCTCGGTGTATGAGTTGCATCTGGGTAGCTGGCGTCGTAAGCCGGAGGAGGGTAATCGCTACCTTAGCTACATTGAGCTGGCGGATGAGTTGGTCCCCTATGTGAAATCGCTCGGTTTTACCCATATTCAGCTGATGCCCGTCAGCGAGTATCCCTTTGATGGCTCTTGGGGTTATCAACCCGTCGGAATGTTCGCGCCCACCATCCGTTTTGGTACCGCCGATGAGTTCCGCTATTTTGTTGATCGGTGCCACCAGGCGGGACTGGGCGTGTTTATCGATTGGGTGCCGGGACATTTTCCAACGGACGAGCATGGTTTGGGCCGGTTTGATGGCACTGCGCTATACGAGCATGAGGATCCGCGCCAGGGCTACCACCCCGATTGGAATACGCTGATCTACAACTACGGCCGTAAAGAGGTGGTGAGCTACCTTCTCAGTAACGCCTTCTATTGGCTGGATGAGTTTCATATCGACGGCCTGCGTGTTGATGCGGTCGCATCTATGCTCTACCTCGACTACAGCCGCAAAGAGGGTGAGTGGATCCCGAATGAGCAGGGTGGCCGAGAAAACCTTGAGGCGATCGCTATGCTTCAAGCAGTAAACCAGCGAGTCGGTTTTAACTACCCAGGTGTATTGATGATCGCAGAGGAGTCCACCTCCTTCCCCGGTGTGACTCGACCGGTTGATATGGGCGGGCTTGGTTTCCACTACAAGTGGAATATGGGCTGGATGAATGACACTCTGGCGTATATGGAGCGTGATCCAATCTACCGTCAATACCATCAAGATCAGCTCACCTTCGGTCTTGTCTACGCTTTCAGCGAGAACTTCGTACTGCCCCTGAGTCACGATGAGGTGGTGCACGGGAAAGGGTCGCTACTGACTAAGATGCCGGGCGATGACTGGCAGCAGTTTGCCAACTTGCGCGCCTACCTGAGCTTTATGTGGAGCCACCCTGGCAAAAAACTGCTCTTCATGGGCGGCGAATTTGCTCAGCGCGCTGAGTGGAACCACAACACCAGTTTGGATTGGCATCTTTTGGATGCGCCGGCCCATGCGGGCATCAGCGAGCTTATCAAAGATCTCAACGCCAGCCTTACAGCATTTCCAGCGCTCTATCAGCAGGACTGCTCACATGAGGGGTTTGAGTGGCTGCAGATCGACAACGCCGCGCAATCAGTTCTGGCTTGGCTACGTCGAGACGTTAAAGGGAACACAGTTGTTGTAACCGCCAACCTGACGCCGCAATACCATGCAGACTACCGCATCGGAGTGCCGTCGGGTGGTTCTCTGGTTGAGCGCTTCAATTCCGACCAGACGCGCTATGGCGGTAGCGGGCAGTTAAACGCTGAAGTGATCAATATCGAAGCGATCGAGGCGAATGGTCGCGCGCACTCTGCCAGTGTCGCGCTGGCGCCGTTGGCGGTTCAGATATTTGAGTTGAAGAGCTAAGGCTGGGATGAGCGCAGGGTTTACAATCTTACCAGGTAGTCGCTACCCGCTAGGCGCCACTCCTATGGAGGGGGGCGTCAACTTTGCTCTGGTCTCTGAGGCGGCACACCGTGTTGAGCTGTGTATCTATGATGAGACAGGCAAGTTGGAGCTGGCCCGCTTGGAGATGCCCGAGCGCTCTGGCGATCTCTGGCACGGTTTTATTCCCGCATTTGACACCCGCCTGAGTTATGCCTATCGCGTGCATGGCCCTTACGAGCCGCAGGCTGGCCACCGATTTAATGCCAATAAGCTGCTATTGGACCCCTATGCCAAAGGGTTAGTAGGCGAGTTTCAGTGGAGTGAAAAACATTTCGGCTATGACCGCCAAGACCCTCGCAAAGATCTGAGCTTTAGCCTGTCGGACAATGCGCCTTGTATGGTCAAAGGACGGATCCTATCGGATCTGTCCGAGACGATTATCCAGCGCCCCTGGATGGCCTCAGATTGCAATCGTATGATCTACGAGCTGCATGTGAAAGGTTTTACCCAGGGTATAGAGCTGGGCGAGCAGAGTGCACGTGGTACGCTCACCGCTCTTGCTGAGCCTAAAGTTCTGGACTACCTAAAAGGTTTGGGCGTCACTACGCTGGAACTGCTACCTGTACACGCCTTTATCGACGACTACTTTCTGCATCAGCGTCAGCTCTGCAACTATTGGGGCTATAATACGCTCGGCTTCTTTGCCCCGCATCAAGCCTATCTAGATGACCCTAACCCCTTTGCATTTCGACGAACTATTGATCGATTGCATGATGCCGGTTTTGAGGTGGTGTTGGATGTGGTTTACAACCACAGCGCAGAGAGTGACCAGCTCGGGCCGACGCTGAGTTTGCGTGGCATCGACAATGCGCTTTACTACCGTCTGGCCGAGGACAAACGTCACTACGTCAACGATACTGGCTGTGGCAACACCCTTAACTTTGACCAACCTCGAGTGGTTCAGTTGGTGATGGATAGTCTGAGGTACTGGCACAGAGTACAAGGTGTCGACGGCTTCCGTTTTGACCTCGCCTCAGCGCTAGCGCGCCGAAATAGCGGTTTCGACCCAGCACACCCGCTACTGCAGGCGATTGCGCAAGACCCAGAGTTACAAACTGCACTATTTATTGTTGAGCCTTGGGATATTGGTTCGGGTGGCTATCAGCTCGGAGCCTTCCCAAGAGGCTGGCTCGAGTGGAATGATCGCTATCGCGACACCGTTCGCCGTTTCTGGCGCGGAGATGCCGGCGTAGTACCGCAATTCGCCAAGCGGGTCCACGGTTCTGCTGATATATTTGAGGCCCGTAGGCGTCGTCCTGCCGAGTCGCTCAACTTCATCACCTCCCATGATGGCTTTACGCTGCATGACTGGACGCGTTACGAGCATCGTCACAACCGGGATAATGGCGAGCACAACCGCGACGGTCATCATGAGAACTTCAGCAGTAACTGGGGTGTTGAGGGTGAAACGACCGACCCACAAATCGGTGTGACGCGCACTTCACTACAACGTGCAATGCTGATGACGCTGTTTCTATCGCAAGGAACACCGATGCTATTGGCTGGCGACGAACGCAGCCGTACGCAACGCGGCAATAACAACGCCTACTGTCAGGACAACGAGATCAATTGGATCGACTGGACGAAGAGTGTCGCTAGCGAGGAGTTAGTGGATTTTACGCGTCAACTGACGGCTTTACGTTGGACCGAGCCACTGCTCGGCTGCGTCGACTATATCCATCGCCCGGAGTCGCACGAGGAGAGGGCAACCCTCTGGTTCAACTCTGCAGGGGAGCCGTTGACTGCGGCGCAATGGGAGCAACCTGACTTATGCCACCTTGGATATCTGCTGCGAGGTGAGCCTGAGGAGTCAGCGCTCTACCTGATTTTTAACCGCGCCGCTCATGCACAACACTTTGTGCTGCCGGTCGTTGAGCGCGGTTCTAACTGGGCTGCACGTCTGTGTAGCTCACCGACCGCCAAACTGGATTCAACCTATAGGATGGGCGCATCGCTGGAGCTTCCAGCACAGAGTCTGACACTCTTTAGCGCCTCTCACTAATTGCTACAAAGGAATACCGATGACTACTGCCAAAACTAAAGCAATCGCAAAGCCAGCTGTCGAACTTGAGTCGATGACCGATGACCTGCGTCGCCATTTTGAGGTCACGCTGGGGCGTGACGAAGTGAGCGAATCACACTACTACCTCTACAACGCACTTGCATTGACGTTGCGTGATCGTCTGACGCAGCGCTGGCGTGAAACTCGCGAGCGTTACCGTGACCAGGACCCTAAACGGGTCGCATACCTCTCGCTTGAGTTTTTAATGGGGCGCGCCCTCAATAACGCCATACTGAATCTGGATCTGGATGCTGATACTCGCGAAGCGCTACAAGGCTACGCAGTAGATCTAGAAACACTCGCCGAAGAGGAGATGGATGCAGGCCTAGGTAACGGCGGTCTCGGACGTTTGGCCGCCTGTTTCCTTGATAGTTGTGCAACGCTTGAGTTGCCGGTCACTGGATATGGTCTGCGCTACGAGTACGGTATGTTCCATCAGCGCATCGACAACGGGTATCAGATTGAGAGCCCCGATAAGTGGCTGCGGGCTGGTAACCCTTGGGAGATTGAGAGCCCAGAAAACGCGTGCCGAGTGAAGTTCTATGGCCGTACCGAGTATGTTACGGGCAAGGATGGCAAGATGCAGGCGCGTTGGGTCGATACAGCTGATGTGTTGGCGGTACCTTACGATATGCCCGTGCCGGGCTATCGCAATGAGACCGTAAATACTCTGCGCCTGTGGAAGTCTGAGGCGACCGATGAGTTTAATCTGCATGAGTTTAACGCGGGTAGCTACACCGACGCCGTGGCGGCAAAAAACCTCGCCGAGCAGATTACGATGGTGCTATACCCGAACGACAGCTCGGAGAACGGTAAAATTCTGCGCCTACGCCAGCAGTACTTCCTCTCCTCAGCCAGTCTGCAGGATGTGATCCGTCGTTGGGTGAAACGCAAAGGTGCAGACTTCTCAACCTTTGCTGAGAAGAACTGTTTCCAGCTTAACGATACCCACCCGACGATTGCTGTGGCAGAACTGATGCGTCTGTTGATGGATGAGCAGGGGCTCTCTTGGGATGCAGCTTGGGCCGTGACCTCGAAAACCATGGCCTACACCAACCATACTTTGCTGCCTGAGGCCCTGGAGACCTGGCCTGTACGCATGTTCTCGGAGATGCTACCGCGCCTGCTGGAGATCATCTATGAGATCAATGCCCGCTTCTTGGCCGATATCGCGCGCCTTTACCCCGGTGATGTTGACCGCCTGCGCCGCATGTCTATCATCAGTGAAGACGGGGAGCCGCGTGTGCGCATGGCCTACCTCGCGATTGTCGGTAGTTTCTCGGTCAACGGTGTCGCAGCGCTGCACACCGAACTCCTCAAAGCGGGTCTATTCAAGGACTTTTACGAAGTTTGGCCGGATAAGTTTAACAACAAGACAAACGGTGTAACGCCGCGTCGCTGGTTGAGTGGGGCTAACTCGGGCCTGCATGAACTGATCAGCTCGAAGATCGGTGAGGAGTGGGTACGCGACCTCAGTCAGCTTGAGGGACTTAAGCGTTTCGCTAAGCAGAAGACTTTCCAGAAGCGCTGGGCCGGGGTGAAGCAGACGAACAAGCAACTGCTGGCAGATCTTGTCGAGGAGCGCACCGGTGTGCGTTTCGACACCAGTATGCTGTTTGATATTCAGGTAAAACGCATCCACGAGTACAAGCGTCAACTGCTCAACGTACTACACGTTATCCACCTCTACGATCGCATCACCCGTGGCGATGTCGAGGGGATGGTGCCGCGTGCCGTACTCATCGGCGGCAAAGCTGCGCCAGGCTATGATATGGCGAAAACACTGATCAAAATGATCAATAACGTGGCAGCCGTTGTTAACGCAGACCCGCGCTGTGATGGCTTGCTCAAAGTGGCATTCCTGCCAGACTACAAGGTGAGTTTTATGGAGGTGATTGCTCCAGCGGCGGACCTGTCTGAGCAGATCTCCACGGCCGGTAAAGAGGCATCTGGTACCGGCAACATGAAGTTTATGATGAACGGTGCACTGACCATCGGCACGCTTGATGGCGCTAACATCGAGATCCGTGAAGCGGTGGGTGAGGAGAACTTCTTCCTCTTCGGCCTAGACGCTCAGGGTGTTCAAGAGACCCGTCTAAACTACGATCCTAGTGCTATTATTGCAGCAGATGAGGATTTCGGTCGCGTTATGGGACTGATTGAGTGCGGTCACTTCAATCAGTTTGAGCCCGGTATTTTCGAGCCTGTTGTTGCATCTATCCGCAGTCCGTACGATGCTTGGTTGACAGCGGCTGATTTCCGCAGCTTTATCGATGCACAGGCGGCGGTGGCTGAAGCTTACCAACAGCCTGCCCATTGGTGGGAGATGAGCATACTCAATACGGCAGGCAGTGGTCGCTTCTCGAGTGACCGTACGATTGAGGATTACAACCGAGAAATATGGCAGGTGAGGTAACCCAACCTGGCCCGCCAACGGATAAAACAACTCTAAGGATCCGAAATGCGTGGAGATAACCCTAACCCTCGTCACGTGAGTCGTATGACGCGTGACACCTTGGCCCTAGTTCTTGCAGGCGGGCGCGGCTCGCGCCTGCACGAGCTGACCGACTGGCGCGCCAAACCAGCGCTCTACTTTGGCGGTAAGTACCGAATCATCGATTTTCCGCTCTCTAACTGCATCAACTCCGGTATTCGCCGGGTCGGGGTGCTGACTCAATATAAGGCGCATTCACTGATTCGTCATTTAGTGCGGGGTTGGGGGTTTTTCAAAAGCGAACTGGGTGAGTTTGTTGATGTACTGCCGGCGTCACAGCGGCACTCTGAGGCTTGGTATCAGGGCACCGCGGATGCGATCTACCAAAACCTCGATATTATTCGCGCCCAGCGGCCGAAATATGTATTGGTGCTCTCCGGTGATCACGTCTACAAGATGGACTACGGTTTAATGTTGGCCGAACATGTTGCCTCGGGCGCAGAGATGACTGTCTCTTGCCTCGAGGTTCCGGTGGAGGAGGCAGCAGGCGCCTTTGGCGTGATGAAGGTCGATGAGGCCAATCGCGTGATCGGTTTTGAAGAGAAGCCAGCGAACCCCTCGACCATACCGGGTTCGGATAACCTAACGCTCGCCTCGATGGGCAACTACGTTTTTAATACGGATTTTTTATTTAAGGTACTCGAAGCAGACGCAAACACTGAAGGCTCGAGCCGCGACTTCGGTAACGACATAATACCTAGTATCATTGAGTCGCATAACGTACACGCCTTCCCGTTTCGTGATGAGCAGACTGGCGCTCGAGCCTACTGGCGCGATGTGGGTACACTAGACTCGTTCTGGACAGCCAACATGGAGCTGATTCAGACCGTTCCACCGCTCAACATGTACGATGAAGCTTGGCCACTCTGGACGTATCAAGCGCAGCTACCACCCGCGAAGTTTGTCTTTGACGAGGAGTCGCGTTGTGGTTTTGCAACGGAGTCAATGGTCTCCGGCGGCTGTATCATCTCTGGTGCCAAGGTGCGCCACTCCGTGCTGTTTAGTAACGTGTTGATAGAGGAGCATACTGAGGTCTGCGACTCGGTGATACTGCCTGATGCCTCTATCGGACGAAACGTTAAACTTAACAAGGTTATTGTCGATCGCAAGGTGGTACTCAAGGATGGCTTTGAAGCCGGCCTGAACCACGATCTAGACCGTGAACGTGGTTTAAGAGTAACGGCACAGGGTGTCGTTTTGATTACCCGCGGTATGCTAGGACAGGAGGAGGGCTCAGCCTAAGAGCCCAGTTTAATGACACTGCACGCAACCTCGCCCATAGATGGGCAGAAGCCTGGTACTTCAGGCCTTCGAAAGAAAGTTAAAGTTTTTCAACAGAACAACTACTTAGAGAACTTTGTTCAATCTATTTTTAATGCCCTGGAGAGGTGTGAAGGTGAGCGCCTGGTCGTTGGTGGTGACGGCCGTTACCTCAATCGTGATGCGATCCAGACCATAATCCAGATGGCAGTTGCCAACGGGTTCGGTGAGTTAATCATCGGCCAGGGCGGCATACTTTCGACACCCGCAGCCTCCAGTGTCATCCGCAAATATCCCAGTTGCGGTGGCATCGTGCTGTCGGCTAGTCACAACCCGGGTGGCCCCGATGAGGACTTCGGTATCAAGTTCAACGGACCCAATGGAGGTCCGGCAACTGAAGCGATGACTGAGGTTATCTATCGTAACACCCAGCAGATTAGCGCCTACCACAAAGCTGATCTCGACCCCGTTGATCTCGATGCCATTGGCGAACATAAACGTGGATCGACGCTGATTCGAGTTATCGACTCCGTTGCAGACTACGCTGAGCTAGTGCAGCAGTTGTTTGATTTTGATGCGATGCGCGCTCTGATCAGCAGCGGTAACTTCCGCTTCTGTTTTGATGCGATGCACGCCGTTACCGGCCCTTATGCGAAGCAGATCCTAGTCGACTTGCTGGGGGCGCCGGCAGATTCGGTGATCAATGCTGAGCCCAAGGAAGACTTCGGCGGTCACCACCCAGATCCAAATTTGGTGCATGCAGCTGAGCTGGTTGAACGTGTAAATACTCAGGGTCTCGATTTTGGTGCCGCGTCTGACGGTGATGGCGATCGCAATATGGTGCTGGGTAATCACTTCTACATTAATCCCTGTGACAGCCTAGCGCTGCTGGCCGCGCAGTCTAGCCAGATACCTGCCTACTCGTCAGGCCTGGCGGGTGTTGCCCGCTCTATGCCTACAAGCCGCGCCCTCGATCGGGTTGCTGCTAAATTGAATCTGGATTGTTACGAAACCCCAACCGGTTGGAAGTTCTTCGGCAACTTAATGGATGCACAGCGCATCACTTTCTGTGGCGAGGAGAGCTTTGGTACCGGTTCCAGTCATGTCCGTGAGAAAGATGGGCTCTGGGCTGTACTCTGTTGGCTCAACGTGCTTGCCGCGACTGGCAAGAGTGCAGCTGAGTTGATGCAGGAACACTGGGCTATCTACGGTCGCGACTACTTTAGTCGTCATGATTACGAAGGCGTCGACTCGGATGCGGCTGCCGCGATGTTTAATGAGCTAAAGCAGAAGCTGCCGACACTGACGGGTTCAGAGTTCGCTGGGCTCAGCGTCGATCAGGCGGATGAGTTCAGCTACACCGACCCAGTGGATGGCTCGGTGAGCCAAGGGCAGGGCGTGCGAATCTTCTTTTCGTCCGGTGGACGTATTGTGCTGCGACTCTCGGGCACCGGCACCAGCGGTGCGACCCTGCGTGTCTATTATGATCAGTTTGATGCTGAGTCGTTGGATCTGGACCCTCAGGAGGCGCTTGCTCCGTTGATGCGTGCAGCTGAAGCGATTGTCGGGATTGAGAAGCATACGGGCCGTGCTGCTCCTGATGTAGTGACCTAAGGACTGTGCATTGAATATATTGATGATCGCCGCCGAGAATGACGCTCTGGCGGGCGCCAAGGTGGGCGGCATTGCGGATGTGGTGCGCGATATTGCCCCTGCATTAGCACAACGCTCACATCAGGTTCAGGTGCTGCTACCTGGCTACCAAAGTTTATCTGAGCAATCGGGTAGCCAACGGCACGACCGGTTTCAGGTGACATTCTGGGGTCGAGTTGAGACGGTCGATCTCTACTCGGTTCCTGGGCGTAATCCGGTCGGCGGTGTCCAGCAGTGGGTGTTGGAGCATCCGCTGTTCGCTGCTGCGGGTAAGGGGCGTATCTACTGTGATGATCCACCGGATCGTCCGTATGCAACGGATGCATCTAAGTTCGCGCTCTTCTGTGTTGCGGCCGCTGAGGCGGCAACACGTGGTCTGTTTGGGCAGCTAGATGTGCTGCACCTACACGACTGGCATGCCTCGGTCGTTGCACTGTTGCGCGCCTATCATGCGGATTACACTGCCCTGCAGTCTATCCACACAGTCTTCAGTATTCACAACCTTGCGCTGCAGGGGATCCGCCCGTTTGATGGCGATATCTCAGCCGTTCACGCCTGGTTCCCAGGTTTAGACCTTGAGTACGATCGTGTTTCTGACCCTCGCTATACAGACTGTATCAACCTGATGCGCACCGGCATTAACCTCAGTGACAAAGTACATGCCGTCTCACCCACATACGTTGCTGAAATCACGCGACCGAGCAGCCCGCAGCAGGGCTTTTTTGGTGGTGAGGGGCTCGACCTTGATCTGCTCGCTGCGCAGCAGCAGGGGCGGTTAATCGGCATTCTCAACGGGGCTGAGTATGATTCAGTTGTGCAGCCTAAGCTGGACTCAGAGCTCGAGCGCTTACTGCTAGCGGCCGAGAGTGAAGTGATTAACTGGATGTCTAAAGAAACCCACTGCTACTCGGGCCACAGTATCGCCTTGGGTCGTATTCAGCAGTGGCTAAGAAACCTTGATCAGAAGAGTGGCGACAAGCAGATGCTGCTGACCTCAGTGGGCCGGCTAACCGATCAGAAGGTGCTGCTACTGCGTCAAACGATGCTTAATGGTAAATCGGCCCTCGATAACCTGCTACTGCAGCTAGCGGGGCGCGGGAGATTGATTCTCTTGGGTTCGGGCGATCCGCTACTCGAGCAGTTCTTGCTCGAGGTGGCCGGGCGTCACGCCAACTTTATCTTTCTGCGTGGTTTCTCCATCGACCTTTCGGAGCTGTTCTATCGAGCGGGTGATCTGTTCCTGATGCCAAGCTCATTTGAGCCCTGTGGTATCAGCCAGATGCTGGCGATGCGAGCTGGGCAGCCCTGTCTAGTTCACTCGGTTGGCGGTTTAGCGGACACAGTCGAGGATGGTAAGAGCGGTTTCAGTTTTAGTGGCTCGAGTTTGCATGAGCAGTGTCAGGGGATGCTGGATACCTGCGAGCGAGCCATCAATGAATTTTCGCGCACGGCACACTGGAATGAGATCTGCGCCCAGGCAGCGGCGCAGCGTTTCCTCTGGTCTGACTCTGCGCTAGCTTACGAGCAACACCTCTATACAACAGGAGAGTAGCTATGCGTTATCTGCACACAATGGTGCGCGTTTCGGATCTGGACGCCTCACTAGACTTCTATACTCGAGGTCTAGGTTTGGTAGAAGTGCGTCGCAAAGAGAGTGAGAAGGGGCGGTTTACGCTGGTCTTTCTAGCTGCTCCTGAAGATGCTGAGCAGGGGGCATCAAGGTCGGCTCCGCTAATTGAACTCACCTACAACTGGGACCCGGAAGAGTATAGCGGCGGCAGAAATTTTGGTCACCTAGCCTATGAGGTCGATGATATCTATGCGGTCTGTCAGCATCTGAGCGATATGGGTGTGGTGATTAATCGTCCGCCGCGTGATGGCCATATGGCCTTTGTACGCTCCCCGGATGGCATCTCTTTCGAGCTGCTGCAGAAGGGTGAAGCCCTGCCTGCTGCAGAGCCTTGGGTCTCAATGGAGAATAGCGGTAGCTGGTAATCAGCAGTGGTTGCGCAGTGCTGCGAGGAAGCAGTTCATCTCTTCGCGGTTAGTGAAACCTTCGGCCAGGGCGGGTTAAGCGGGTGGTGTTGCGTTCTTGCATCCAATGCTCCGAAAGCTCATAGCTTATTTCCTTTGGTATAAGACTAGACCAAAGTTCAGAATTTGCATGGGGAGCAGCCGAAAAATTAAGAAAAATTCTCAAAGTAGATCAATCTAGCGCGCAGCGCTATGTTGCGATCAGTGAATAAGGTCGAATAATCCGCTTCACAATCAAAGCCTGTCGGCTTTAGAGGCGACCTGGTGTGCTTCTTTGACTTCAGGTTTCGAATCTATGAGAGACGTCTGGCTAGATCCAACGCATCATCGAGTCGATCCTGCCCCCAAAACGGCTCTCCGTTGACAATATAGAACGGGAATCCAAACACACCCGCACCAATGGCAGCACGGGTCTCGGACTCGAGTTGTTCGTCGAGCTGAGTCGATACCTCTAGCAGGTAGGGGTCCATCTTCTGCTCTTTTAAGATTGCGGCTAAGGTGTTGGAGTCGCTGATATCGCGCTCCTCAACCCAAACTGCACTCAGCAGCGCACGTAGCATAATAGCGATCTGATCGGTGTTATCTCGCACTGCCAACAGCAGCTTCGTTGCGGGTTTGGGATCAACGGGAAAGTGTTTCGGCGTAAAGTTGATTGCAACGCCGCGCTTAGCTGTAATGCGATGCAGCTCTGCCATGCGGTAATCTAGCCGCTGTTTCGAGCGTTGGCCTAAGGGTATACCGCCCGTCTCGGCGAAAAGTAGTGCAAGGTCGACAGGATGATAGCGGATCTGCCCCGGTGCCTGACGCTCAAGGTCATCGCCGGCAAGAAAGGTAAAGGGCGATATGGGTGAGAAGTAGTAGTCGATGTTGGCAGGCATGCTGGGCTCTCTTGTTCTAGTTAGTTTTCGACCTAGGCTAGTACGCCATCAACTGTCTCGCAGACCTCTTTCAAGCTACAGGGTTTACCAAGAAAGGCGGCGGCATTGAGCACGGTGGCGCGTTTCTTCTCTAGATCTGTGTCGTAGGCGGACAGAAACACAATTGGGATCTCTTTGGTGGAGGGTACTTGGCGCAGCATCTCAGCCACATCTATCCCGCTCATTCCCGGCATATTGATATCCAGCATAATCAGGTCGGGCAGGTGCTTAATCGCGAGGTTAATTCCGGTATCGGGGTCCAACGCTAGCATCACTTTGTACCTAAGGCTCAGTGCCTCTTTCAGGCTGCTGAGCGTAAAGGTATCGTCATCGACACAGAGAATGAGTTTTTCTGCGGGTTCCATACTACTTCCTATTCACCACTGACGGTCTGCTCTCAGTCTAGTGCACCTTCGCCGATTCCACAGGATTTTCGATTAAGTTTGCTTTATTTAACGCTTTTGGGCGGTATACTTCGCGCTGGAATACGGATTACTCGAGGAGCAGTGGAATGTCAGAGGAACAGAGCTTAGCGAATGTGGGCTTTATCGGGATGGGTGTCATGGGGAAAAACCTGGCACTTAACTTAGCCGATAACGGTTACGCACTCGCAGCCTTTGATTTGGATAGCGCGAAAGTCGAAGCTGCTATCGCGCAGGATCGCGCTGAAGCGTCCGACTCTGCAGCCCGAATCCGCGGATGCTCCTCATATACTGAACTACTTGCTAATACAGAGACGCCGCGCATCATTTTTGTTTCCGTGCCTGCGGGTGACCCTGTGGATCATGTCTGTAGCAAGCTGATTGATGCTGGAATCGGTGCTGATGATATAGTGGTTGATACCGGTAACTCACTCTGGACCGATACGCGAGATCGCGAAACAAAATATGCTGGCAGTTTTATCTTCTTCTCGACTGCAGTTTCCGGTGGTGAAGAGGGAGCGCGCTTTGGGCCGGCACTGATGCCCTCAGGCGATCCTTACGCCTGGACACGTCTGCGGCCGGTATTGGAGGCGATCTCCGCTAAGGTCGACGCTGAAACAGGCCTGCCGATTGAGCGGCGTGAGCCGGGTAATCCGGTAACCGAGGGTGAGCCCTGCGCTGCATACATCGGCGACTCCGGTTCTGGGCATTATGTGAAGATGGTCCATAACGGCATCGAATACGCGGATATGCAGCTGATTTGCGAGGTTTATCATTTGATGCGCCACGCAATGTCGATGACACCCGCTGAGATCGCAGAGGTATTCAGGGAGTGGAATAAAGGTCCGCTACACTCCTACCTGATCGAAATTAGCGCAGAGGTGCTTGATCAGGTTGACCAGGAGACTGGCAAGCCGCTGGTCGACATCATACTTGATAAGGCGGGTCAGAAAGGCACCGGCCTCTGGACCGCAGTCAGCAGCCTGCAGGTCGGAGCTCCGGCTCCAACCATTACCAATGCCGTCTTTGCGCGTGCTTTATCAACGCTCAAAGAGGTGCGCGTAGCGGCATCTAAGTCTCTACCCGGTCCGGCCGGTAACGGTATTACCACCAGCCGAGAAGAGATGGTAGTGCAGCTCCACGATGCTCTCTACTGTGCCAAGATCTGTGCCTACGCTCAGGGTTTTCAGCTAATGCAGATCGCTGCTAAAGAGCACGGCTGGGACCTCAACTTCTCCTCAATCGCTAAGATTTGGCGCGCCGGTTGTATTATCCGCGCTGTCTTCCTGCAGCCTATCGCTGATGCATTTGAGCGCAACCCTGATCTTCACAGCTTGCTGATGGATCCGTTCTTTGCTGAGCAGGTAGGGCGCTATCAGTCCAACTGGCGTTCAGTTGTGGCACAAGCGGTTCTCGCAGGCATTCCAGCGGGCGCTATCAGCTCTGCGTTGGCGTACTACGACTCGTACCGCACGGAGGTGTTGCCGGCAAACTTGCTACAGGGTCAACGTGACTTCTTCGGTGCACACACCTTTGAACGCGTCGATCGTCAGGATGGTAAGTATCACGTGAAGTGGGCGGACCCAGGTCGTCCGCTCGTTAAAGCGTAAATTCAGCAAAATGAGCTGAGAGTTCCCGGGCTATCAGCTCAGGTTTACGTTGGCGCTCGCTAAACTGGCGAGCGAATAGCGCGCTTGGCACACGCGTTTGCGGCTCCAGCAACGTTTCAATCTCTTCAAGTGTGAAGAACCCTGGCATCCCCTCATCGCCCAGCAGGTGGGGGCAGGCGTAGATCTGATACTGTCTTAATTTATCCGCTACTCCCTGTGCGTCAGGTACTAAAGTTGCTGCTAAACTCAGCACGTGCTGTGCTTCAGACTGGTAAACTCGATGCACGCTCTCCTCGCTATTACCGGCAGCTCTTAGGCGCGCACAGGCTGAAATTTCATTCCTAAGTGCCTCGGGCCAGTCTGCTTGATACTCGTTTAGCAGGTTAATGATGCGGTCGACGTGGGCGCAGTTAGCACTCAGCGCAAACTGGTAACAGTGCATACCCAAAACACTGGCACGCACGCTGCCGATCTGTTCGACCAGCGGTAGCTGAATATTCAGTGCCCGTTGTAGCGCCTTCATATCTAGCTGATCGTAGAGGTGAGTATTAAGCTTTAGTAACCCTTCGCTCATTTAGCTAAACGCTCCAGCAGCGCTGACCATTGTCCGATGCGGTCCGATCCACCGACAAACTGACCAGAACCTCGCTCCTTAGCCAACCAGAGCCCTTGTACGTTGAAACTGTAGACCGGTACTAGGTCTTTGCGCTCGGTTGCCGGTTTGATTTGGGCTATTAGGTTGTCTAATACCAGAGGGATAGTGCGTGGATTGGGCGCGTAGGTTAGGACCATATGCGCTTCATCCCAATTTAGCGCTTTGACGTAGGTAATGCGCATCTTGCCGTCATCGACGCCTAGTTCGCGCAGTGTAAAGTACTTGGCGATAGAGTAATCCTCACAATCGCCACCAAAGCTGGTCAGCTTCTCAAACGGGGTAGCCCAATAGTCCTCTACGCCCCAGTGTTCCAGATCAGAGTAGTAGGGGACCAGGTTGAAGAAGTTGTTCACCAGTTCAAGCTTCTCTAACTCGCTCATGGCTTGGTTCTCAAGCACGATATTGCGCATCGCCTGCAGACGTTTGACCGCGGATGCGCCCCATTTGGCCTCGACCCGCTCCAATAGTTCAGGTGAGAAATCAATGAGTCCATCAGCACGCGCAACAGGTGCGAGCATCCCCAGCATAGCGAAGCTCAGGGCAATCAGCCCAAGGCGCAACAGCTTCACACTCAATCCTCTTTGCGGCTCGCGCCGGCCAGCCCGATCTGGCGTAGAGTCTCAATATCCTCTGCAGATGTAACAGATTCGGCATGGACCTTAATATCGAGGAGATGACCAAGCTCCTGTAGCGCTTCAACTATCTGGCGCTTCTCTGCAGAGTGCGCAATATCCTCAGTGTAGTGGCGAGCGATACGAATGTAATCGAGCTTGTGCCCGTTGAGGCTGTCTATATTGAACTGCTGAGATTCAAAGCGCTTCAACATTACGCTGCTACCGGCACGGTGAGCAAACTCGATAAAGCTGATAAAGGCCGGAATATCCTGAGACGCAGCGTAGGCGCTGAGACTGAACGTAATTGAAGCGGACTGCTCGCGATAGGTCTGCAACAGTTCGAACAGGCTCTGGCGGAACTGGTTCGAGCGGATCGACTGCAGAGAGAGGTTGACGGCGATTGTGTGCTCGGTGCCGTCGACTCGTATACGGTCGATAACACGGCGTACGATCTTAAGATCAAACTCCTGAACCCTGTTTGTTGTCTCTGCAATTGAGATAAAGGTACCGATGGGGACGGGGTTATCATCCTCATCTCGAACGTCCGCTAGAGCCTCCTCGATAAGCACTGTCGACTCTTTTCCAGAATCGAGCGCATAGCTGAGATTGGCATACTTGATAGAGAAGCTCTCTGAATCGATAGCACGGGCAACCAAACGGTTCCACTCCTCGACACTTCGGGCGGTGTTTGTTGATTCGCTGAGTGCGAATTCGTTCGGGCCGATGATGCGAGATTTCTCGTAAGCTTCAGAGGCTGATGCCAGAAGTCCGACCGTGGTGCAACGAGCATCAAAACTGGCACCGCCAATGTGTGCGACCTCGCTCACCCCAAAGGCTTCGCCGACGGTTTTGAACGCCTCGCAAAGTTTACTGCAGAGCTGCTTAGCTGCCGCTTCGCGAGAGTCGTTTGATATTAGAATGAACTCAGAACCTATCATGCGGAACAGATGCGCACGACCGCCGGCATCTGCCGCTGCGACCTCTTTTATTGCGCTAGCGAAAGCGCGAATGTAGCCATCAACCTGAGCGCTTGAGTGGCGACTAGCATAATCGGCCAGATTATCGATGCGAATAATGAAAAGGTGTCCCTCTTTACCCTGCATAAATAGCTCTTTCATAAGGCTATCGAAGCGGATTTTGTTGGGTAATCCGGTTAGAGCGTCAACATGAATACGATCGCTGGCCTCGGAGAGGCGCTGATTGAGCGAGCCCACCACGCGCTCAATTTTGCCGGACATCAGGTTCATCGAGTTGGCCACACTGCGCATCTCTGCTGTCCAGGGGAGGGGCTCTATCTTCTCGTACTTGCCCTCACCGATGCGCTCGGCCATGAGGCGGATGCGTTGGAGCGGTGCCAGCAGTGTTCGAATGACTAAGGCTAAAAGCGCCAGCGAAATCAGGAAGAGCATCGCAGAGTAGCTCAGTGAGTCTTTGAACTGTTTCCACAGTTTGAGATAGCCAAACCCTGGGTGGATCGTCACCTCGACTCGACCACCGATCATCCAGCCAGAGTCGATATCAGAGAACGCACTGCCGGTCTTCATTGGTAGCCAGTCGACGAACCAGCTGGGGACCTCATCAAAGGTTTCAGGGTTGCGTTTGCGCACTAACGCCTGCCCATCCATGTCGGTTAGGCGAATCTCCAGAAAATAGCCGCGATCAAAGATGGTATTCACCATGGTTTCGAGGATCGGATCCTCAGTCTCGAGGATATAGGGGGCCAACGAGAGGCCTAGGGAGGTCGCGGTATCTTGAGCGTGAACTTCCGATTCCACCTCAAGATAGCTCTTTATGTTGTTGATACTTGTGTAGAAATTGATCGCAAATATCGCGAGAAAAATACCCGATATAAGCAGCATCAACTGCTTGGAGAGTGACATATGCAGGCTCCCAGACGTCCTTAGGTTAGCATGAGATAAGCTTAGTCCAGTTGTGGACTTATGTCATGAAATCAAACGGATAGGGCAATCTTTAATGATTAAGATCATTGTGAAATTGCGCTGCTGAGCTAGCCTTAGATTAGATTCTGTTTAATCAGTTTACGATCAGGGCGTATGAGGCGGGCTTATGGGGCGTGCGATAGATGAGCAAGAGTTCACAGCTGAATCATACGAGCAATTTGAAACTGCGTTAAAGCAGCAGCTAGCTGAGCTCAAGTCTCTGCTGCAAGAGCCTAACTTTGGCATTGGGCCGCGTAGCCTAGGTGCAGAGGTCGAGCTTTACTTGATCGATCAGCAGAGTCGACCCGTTTGCCAGAATACCAACGTATTGGAAGCGTTGCCTGATGCTGGGTTGGCGCTTGAAATCAACCGCTACAACCTCGAGATCAACTTAGATCCTGTACTGGCTGAGGGCAAGCCGCTGACCCTGATGGCCGATCAGATGCGCCTACGCATCGAGCAGATTAACCAACTGCTTGTTGATGCTCAGGTAATGACCGTGGGTATCCTGCCAACGCTGACGCCAGAGGACTTTGGCCCCGACGTTATCACGCCTGAGAATCGATACGCTGTACTCTCGCGTGTTTTGCGCCAAATTAGAGGCGAGGCTTTTGATATTCACATAGCAGGGGAGCCAGACCTTAACATGCAGACTGAAGATGTCACCTTGGAAGGGGCTAATACCTCGTTGCAGCTGCACCTGAGGGTGACGCCGCAGGAGTTCGCCAACTGGTTTAATGCGGCCCAGCTCGTGACGCCCTTAGTGCTGGGGCTCAGCGCAAATTCACCGCTGCTATTTGGCCATCGACTCTGGCACGAGACACGTGTACCCCTGTTTCGTCAATCCATTGATGGGCGCTCGTCTGAGGAGTGCGAGCGAGCGATCCCCTCAAGAGTGGATCTGGGAAGCGGCTGGGTGCGAGAGGGGGCCTATGAGCTCTTCAGTGAACTGGTGCACCTGCATAGACCCATATTACCGATTATTGAAGCGCACCAGAGCTCGTACGACTTGAGCGAATTGCGTCTGCACTCAGGCAGCGTCTGGCCGTGGAACAGAGCAGTCTATGATCCCGCGGGAGGCGGGCATCTTCGGATTGAGCTGCGCGCTCTGCCTGCAGGGCCAACAGTCTGCGACATGTTGGCCAATGCGGGGCTGATATTGGGGCTAACAGCCGCTTTTGCTGAGCAGATGCCTCTTTGGATCGAACGCATGCCATTTGAGACCTTAGCTAGCAACTTTTATGCGGCAGCAGAGTATGGAATTGAGGCTGAGATCTACTGGCCGGACAGCGCAGGACATGCCGGACTTGTTAAACGGGACTTGGTTGAGCTAATCGACGAACTTATGCCACAGGCCCGCGAGGGATTAGAACACATGGGGCTCTCAACGGGGGAAATTGATATCCACCTAAAGCCCATCTACGAGCGCATCGCTGCACGCCAAAATGGCGCGAGTTGGATGTTCAAGCAGCTGAGCCTATTGGAGCACCGCTACAATCAGCCGCAAGCTCTGGTGGAGCTGGTACGCATATACTCCGAGCTCAGTCGAGCAGACCTGCCCATTGCTCGCTGGCCCCTTGAGGACCTGCCTAAGGATAGTTGATGAAAGAGACACTCAATGAACTTACAAACCCCCGTCCTGATCAGATTGATGCTGACCCCATTGACTGGCTTGAACGCTTAGCTGGGCCCACGGTTATCTGGATTGATGGCAGAGAGTCAGCGCGCACCCGAGCTGTCGTAACGCTGTTGCACGGCAATGAGCCCTCCGGCTTGTTAGCTATTCATTCGATCTTGCGTAGCGGTGAAGTGCCGTTAACTAACCTGCTACTGGTGATTGTTTCGGTGGAGGCGGCACTGTTAGAACCGCGGTTTCGATATCGCGCTTATCCTCAGGAGCGTGATATGAACCGCAGTTTTAACCCGCCACACCAAGACAGCGCTGGGCGTTTAGCGCTGGCCGTTCTAAATCGTTTGAAGGCTGCTCAACAGTCGACAGACCTAGAAGCCGTATTAGACGTGCATAACACCTCAGGTCAAAGCCCGAGCTTCGCTGTTGCAACCATTGAACAGCGTTCGCACGAGATTCTTGCTGCAGTTTTTACGCAGCGATTGGTGATTACAGAGCTGCGACTTGGCTCGCTTATGGAGCAAAGCACAGTGGAGTGCCCGGTAGTGACTGTTGAGTGTGGCGGTGCGCAAGAGACCCAATCCCATGCCTTGGCGGAGCAAGGGTTGCGAACGTTTATGCAGCGAGAGAATCTATTTGAACTCGATCATGCGGTGGATATGGATCTCTACCATGATCCCGTGCGTTTCGAGTTGGAGCAGCGTCTGACGCTCGCATTTGCTGAGGCTCCAGTCTTGGGTGTTGACCTCACCCTGCTTGATCAGGTGGACCAGTTCAATTTTAAACTCGTACCAGCAGGAGTGCAGATCGGGTGGATTAGAGATCCGGATGTTGTTAAGCACCTGCGGGTAATCGACGCGCGCGGAAATAACCGCTTCGATCAATACTTTGAAATCTGTGGCAATCGGTTGCAGACTAAGGCAACGCAAAAATTGTTTATGGTAACGACACGTCCGGATATAGCGCTGAGCGACTGTCTACTTTACTCAGCGTTTGAGACAGAACATGCAAGGGTGCATCTTGACGAGAGAACAAATTGAACGGGGCGCTTCGCTCCCATCCGACCTCAACCCTGAGGGGTATCAGAATCTTATTCAACTCTTTGATCGCTGTGTCGAGCAGTATAGTCGTCGTCCTGCGGTCACGAGCTTAGGCTGTACACTCAGTTTTGCAGATCTTGATCGGTACAGCCGTGCCTTCGCGACCTACCTACTGGAGGAGGCGAAACTTCAGCCCGGCGATCGAGTGGCACTGCAGTTACCGAACTTGATTCAGTATCCGATACTGGTTTTTGGCGCACTTAGAGCCGGCATTATTCTGGTTAATACCAACCCGCTCTACACGCCAGAAGAGATGGCGCGCCAGTTTAAAGATAGTGGGGCGAAGCTACTGGTAATCTACGCTGGCATGGCTCACAAGCTGGAGCAGATCCTTGATCAAACCGATATTGATCGAGTTTTGGTGACGCAGGTGGGTGACTTTGGGCCGAAACTGCGCGGTGCCTTTCTGAATTTTGCCGTCCGCTGGATCAAACGGGCAGAGCCAAAATTTAACCTTCCAAGGGTCGCTTGGCTTAAACCGACACTCGATGCATGGGTGGGGCGCACCGCTCGCTATCCCGATTTGACCCTGGGGGATGTGGCGGTGCTGCAGTATACCGGCGGCACCACCGGTATTGCTAAAGGTGCGGTTTTGACCCACGCGAACCTGCTGGCAAATATTCTGCAGGGGCGCGCGGTGATGAGTGTCATGCCGAAAGGTTGGGTTGAGCAGGTCATATCTCCGCTGCCGCTCTACCATATTTATGCCTTTGTCGTGTCGCAAATCATTGCTGCAGAGGGTGGCCACTCGCTGTTGATCTCCAATCCGCGTGACTTGGATGGTTTCGTTAAGACTCTGAAGTCTACGCGTATGAGCTGCTTTATCGGGCTCAATACGCTCTTCGTTGCGCTTTGCCGACATCCGCAGTTCGCTAAAGTGGATGTCTCGAACCTCAAAGCGACAGTTTCTGGAGGCATGGCGCTGACGTCGGCAGCTGCAGATGCGTGGCGCAAAGCGACTGGCCAAGAGATCATTGAAGCCTATGGCCTGACCGAAGCTTCCCCGGCTGTCACCGCGAACGATCCGCTTAATCCGCAAATAGGCAGTATTGGTAAACCGCTGTCAAACACAGAGGTTGATATCCGCGAGCAAGGGTATCGCTCGCTTGGACCGAACGAACCTGGCGAGCTCTGTGTAAGGGGGCCCCAGGTCATGCGATGCTACTGGAATCGCCCTGAGGAGACGGCTGCAACCTTTACAGCAGACGGCTGGTTACGCACGGGCGATATTGCCACTATTGATCAGGATGGTTTGATTCACATTGTCGACCGGGCTAAGGACCTGATTATCGTCTCTGGATTTAACGTCTACCCCAATGAGGTGGAAGAGGTTGTCGCTTCCCACCCTGACGTGGTGGAGTGTGCCGTTATTGGGGAGGCTAATGAAGAGAGCGGAGAGCAGGTCCATCTATTTGCTGTCAGTGCAAATCCAGAGCTGACGGAGCGAGAGCTCATTGAGCACTGCCGCGCGAATCTTGCGCCCTACAAGTGCCCCAAGCGAGTGAGTTTTCGCGATGAGCTACCGAAGACGCCTGTCGGCAAGGTACTGCGTCGAGCGCTCAGAGAGAAGTAGGGGTTGCGAGCGTGAGATGCTACCATCTCGCTCTCTTTGTTATTGGATACCACTGTGCTCGCTGCATTTCTCGCCGCCATCTTTCCGACGTTTGCAATCGCGACGCTAGGCTACCTGATCACTCGTAAAACCGATCTGCTGCGCCATGAGGGGATGCCCATCCTTACCAGTCAGGTGGCACTGCCAGCGCTGGTGTTACACTCGTTGCTGACCAAGGGGCTACCGCTGGGCGAGATGGGGCGCTTGATGCTAGTTACCGGGGTCTGTTTGACGATTGGTGCGGCGGTAGTTTGGATAGGTTGCAAATTACTCGGAAAGTCGTCGCGCTTCTACCTCACCACTTTGGTCAATCCCAATACCGGTAATTTCGGAACGCCGGTTGTATTCGCACTGCTAGGAGCTGACTCATTGGCTCCGGCTCTGATCATCTCAGTCACGATAACTCTCAGTCACTTTACTCTCGGGATTACTGCGATGTCCGGTAGTTTCGCTTGGCGCAAACTCCTCTCGAATACGCCCCTGATCGCACTGGCAATGGGGGCGTTATTACTCGGATTCGAGATTCAGTTGCCCACGCCTGTCATGGGTTTGTTGGATATGCTAGGCGGAGTTGCGCTGCCGTTGCTGCTGCTACTCTTAGGTAGTTCGCTGGCCAATCTGAATCTGAAGGGGCGCAGAGAGCTTGGAACCGTGGCCGCGCTTTCGCTCTATCGCCCTGTGAGCGGTTTCTTAATTGCTTTTGTCGTGACGCGTTATGCTGGGCTAGATCCGCTGACCAGCCTGGCACTGATGCTGCAAATGTCTATGCCCGTTGCGGTGATGAGTTATCTGCTCACGCTGCGTTTTGGCGGCCCATCAGATCGAATCGCGGCATTAACGATTACCAGCTTGCCAGCTTCACTTATCGTACTAGCGCTGATCTACGCTTATCAGAGCGCGCTCGTCTGAGGCTGTGTATATTGGTTAACGGCTTGAACTGAATCAGTTCATCGCCGCAAGCCGGGCATCAATCTCGCGCATTCGCGCGTGCGAATTACGCAAAAACGCCTGTGCAGCATTATAGCGGCCAGCCTTATCCGCCTTGAACTCCAGGTAGGCGCGAGTCAGGTTCTCTTTGCGCTGGTCCAACCAGCCTTGCTGCTCCTCCATTAGTCGCTGTGCCTGCTGGGGATCGAGTTGATCCAGTAGTTCGCGGAAGCTTATGTAGAGTTTAGCGTCGACAACATAAGCTAGAGACATCAGAGAGTCGATCTTCTCATCTAGAGTAGCGCTGTCACTAAATTGAGCATTCATACCTGCAAGCGTATCGTCGAGCGTAGGTAACCAATTCAGTTGTTGGCTAATCGTCAACCGAGAGGGTTCAACTGGCATTGGATTATCTGTTGTTTGCTCTGCACTAGGCTCCAGGTCCGTTTGGACTACCGGCTGTTCCGGCCAGAAATCAGGCGTGCCTGCTTGCACTGGCTGTGCCTCTTCAGGAGGTGCTTCTAGTGGCGGTAACTGGTCATCCGTCTTAAGTCGAGTCGGTGCCAGATCAGTTGAGCGCTCAGTCACCTCAACTTCAGACTCAGGGACGGGAGACAAACCAATACTTAGCTGCCGGCCGGTCTCTGACGCCGCCGCTTGAGGCGAAGTTTCACTCGATATAGCGACCTTGTCCGTTGCAGGCTCTGAATCGCTGCTCAGATCCGCTGATTCGTCTGTTGAGTTAGCGCGAGCTAGAATCTCCGAAAGCGGGGTACCGCTACTGGTCTCTGTGCGTAAATCACTACGAGGCGTGGGCAGCGCCTGGCAACCGGCTAAGATAAAACTGGTTAAAAAAAGGGCGCTTTTGACTCTAGTTTTTGACGGCATCTCAAACTCTTCAGACGTTGTTGGACTAGGCTGTAGTACCCTGCATTGTATAGCAGATACTTCACCGATTCTCTGTTATAATCGCGCGCTTTCTTTTGAGCAGCTCCACGGAGAGAGTAATGAGCGCTAAAGTAGCGATTGTAATGGGTTCTAAATCCGATTGGCCCACCATGCAGGAAGCGGCTGATATCTTGGATACCCTTGGGGTCAACTATACAGCTGAAGTGGTTTCAGCCCACCGAACTCCCGACAAGATGTTTCGCTTTGCCGAGGGCGCTGCCGCACAGGGTATAAAAGTGATCATCGCCGGCGCGGGCGGCGCTGCTCACCTGCCAGGCATGATTGCCGCCAAGACGCTGGTGCCCGTGCTGGGTGTCCCAGTACAGAGCAAGGCGCTTAGCGGACAGGACAGTCTGCTCTCTATCGTGCAGATGCCACGCGGTATTCCGGTCGGTACCTTAGCTATCGGCGGTGCCGGAGCGTTCAATGCTGGCCTGCTGGCCGCGCAGATGCTTGCAACTGAAGATAGCGATCTTGCACATCGCTTGGGCGAGTGGCGTGCAGCCCAGTCTCAGGCTGTTCTCGATAATCCAGATCCACGAGGTTAATAATGGAACTGCCACGTATTGTTGTTGCTGGTAACGGCCAGCTCGGTCAGATGCTACAGCAGGCTGGTGCACCGATGCAGTTGCAAGTGCAACCCATACATCCGATTGGCGATAAACTGGTTGAACTGCGTGATGATGATGTCATCAGTGTTGAGATAGAGCACTGGCCCGATAACCCCGTGGGTAATCAGCTCAAAAGCCACCCCAACTTCCGCAATGCCAGTGCGCTGCATGCGGTGATAGACCGCCAGCGTCAGAAGAGCTTGCTCGATCGTTTAGAGGTGCCGACAGCGCCTTGGGTGAATCTTGACTCCAAGAATGAAGAGCTTGCGCTTGCACTCGCCTCACTCGGTGATGCCGCTGTGGTAAAAGCGCGTATGGGTGGTTACGACGGCCGCGGTCAGTGGCGCTGGAAGGCGGGCGACGCTTGCCTGCCTGAGTGGGACGGGATCTGTATTGCTGAAGCGATGATACCTTTCTCTCATGAGGTTTCTCTGGTGGGTGCCCGTAATGCCGAAGGAGAGAAGGTGTTCTACCCGCTCACCCGCAACTGGCACCAGAATGGCATTCTGCGCGCTAGCATCACTAACCTAGACAGAGATGAATCACAGCAGCAGGACGCACAGAGCTGGCTTGGTCGCATTATGGACGACCAGGAGTACGTCGGTGTTATGGCGATGGAGTGCTTTGTAGTCGATGGGAAACTGTTAGTTAATGAGCTGGCACCGCGTGTACACAACTCCGGACACTGGAGCCAAGAGGGCGCGACTATTAGCCAGTTTGAGTTGCATTTGAGAGCACTCGCAGGTCTCCCGCTGATTCAGCCACAGCTTCGTGGAGAGGCCCTGATGTACAATTTGCTGGGGCGTGATTGGAAACGAGAGTGGCTGAACGTCACCGGTCTGCATGTGCACTGGTACGGCAAGGAGATCCGTCCGGGGCGTAAAGTTGGACACGCAAACATCGTGCGCCCGACGCGTGCATCGTTGGTTGAGTCCTTGCAGCAGTTGCGCCCACTTGTTGATAGCGGTGAAGAGCAGGTTATCGATTGGTGTTTGGCTCAGCTCTAGACCCGGTCAGAGAAGGACCAGACACAAAAAAGCCGCTCTAATGAGCGGCTTTTTTAGCTACCGTTTAAACAACGGGTACCATATTGAGGCTTATGCCTTAGGCGCAGCAGCTTTGCGTGTAGCGCGAGGCTTCTTCTCAGCAGTAGGCATCATCGCTGTAAAGTCTAAGTTACCCATCTCCTTGAGGTAGTCAACTTCTGCGAGGCTTGCCATAGATTCCTCAAATACTGAAGTTAGCTCCTCACGCGCAGTTGTAAGCGCAGCAACTTCCTGTTCAGCAGCTGCAGTCAGCTTCGCTTCCATCTCCTTGTAGAATGCGATCTGCATCTCTACAGCAGACTTAGGCTCAGTTGCACCTGTCAGTGCTTTGAACTGTGACATCCCAGCGTTGAACATCTCAGTCATGTAAGCAGACTGAAGTTCGAACAGCTTTTCAGCAGTCTTTTTGTTGATCTCAGCAGCCTTGTTGAAAGGAGCCATCTGGTCAGCGAAAGTTTTCATCATAGTGTCGTACATGGTTCAAACCTCAGTTTGTAAGTTTTAAGATCATTTTTGTGCGCTGCACAATATTTGTACAATTTAGGTCAGGTCGCCAACGGTGTCAAACATTTTTTGCTGCACTGCAACAAAAGAGTTTGATGAGCGGGAATGCTGAGCAGGAATACTGTATCCTCTGACGCTGACATAGCGGGGTAGAGGAATAGCAGAGTTGGTAATCGATAGTCAGAACGCCGCAGGTTCGCCGATTGGAGTGTTCGACTCAGGCGTGGGGGGGTTGTCGGTACTGCAAGCCATATCGACGGAGCTACCGAGCGAGCAATTAATCTATTTTGCCGACACAGCCTATGCCCCTTATGGAGATCGCTCTGATGGTGAGATTATTGACCGCTCTTGCCGGGTTACGGCCTGGCTGGTACAGCAGGGGTGCAAGGCGGTTGTGGTGGCATGCAACACGGCAACGGCTGCGGCAATCAAAACACTCAGAGAGCGTTTCGATATAGCAATCATAGGCATTGAGCCAGGACTAAAACCGGCTGTGCAGCGCAGCAAATCCGGCCGTGTGGGCGTTCTTGCAACGAGTTATACGGTCCAATCTGATAAGTTCAACCGGCTCGTTGAAACCTTTGCCGCCGATGTCCAGCTCTCGATTCAGGCCTGTCCTGGATTGGTTGAGATACTAGAGCAGCCAGGTGAGAATGCTGAGCGGCTTCATGGCCTGCTGACCCGCTATCTGAAGCCGATGCGAGAGCAGGGAATCGACACCCTAGTTCTTGGGTGCACACACTACTCGTTTTTGCGCCAGGCCATTCAAGACTATCTGGGGGAGTCGGTTGAGATTCTGGACACCCCGAAAGCTGTGGCTTCAGAGGTTCGGCGCCAGCTAGAATTGCGAACTCTTTTAACGGTGCAGGGTGAAACTTCTCCCCCGCATCGCTATCTAACTACCGGAAGTGAAATACCGGCCATCCGCGCCGTTATGCAGTCGCTGATAGATGATACTATCCAGATTGAACAGATTAAGGAGTAGCTAAATGGGATTTATATCTAGCCTGATGGGGCTTTTTAGCGCTAAGGAGGAGGCGCCTGCCGCAGAGCCTTTAGAGTACAAGGGTTTTCAGATTGTCGTGGAACCGCGCAATACCGGTGGCCAATTTGGCGTGGGTGCACGGATTCTCAAAACGGTTGATGGGGAGCTAAAAGAACATGTCTTCATTCGTGCAGACATGCTGCCATCACGAGAGTCCTGCACGGAAGTGACCCTCAATAAGGCGAAAATGACCATCGATCAGTTGGGTGATCGCCTGTTCTCCAGGTAATGTTGGCAAATCAGGGAGCGACCTTAACCTGTTTGCTGTCCGCCAGAGAGATGTTCATGCTCAGGAAAGGGGGTTGAGCTGTGGTTCACCATACAGACATTGTTCCGGCCTGAGTGTTTCGCCCGGTAGAGTGCCGCGTCGGCGTCGGCCAACAGTGAGAGAATACCTTTTGCATCCTCGATCTGCTCTCCGGAGAATGTTCTAACTCCAGCACTGACGCTAAGATCTATGGCTAGGTCGGTGGCGAGGAACGGAGTCTCCTCGACGGTTTTTCGAAAACGCTCGAACAGCTCAAAACTCTTCTCAGCCTCTATCGGGCAGACGACAATAAACTCCTCTCCACCATAACGCCCAACGGTATCGTAGGGTCTAAAGGTGTCTCTGAGACGGTCGGCAAACTCCCGCAATACGCGGTCACCGATCTGGTGTCCATAGGTATCATTGACTGCCTTGAAGAAGTCGATATCGAGGATGGCTATGGACAGCTCAGAGTGGTTCCGCTGAGCTCGGGCCAACTCTGATTCGAGCTGTTCAATGACAGCACCACGATTACGCAGCCCCGTTAGGTCGTCATGATCCGCTCTGTAGGCGAGCATGTGATTTGCAATATTCAGCCGACGTTGGAGCTCTAAGGTGCGCAGGCCGACGCCTATGCGGGCGCGAAGCACACCTGAGTTAGTTGGCTTGCTGATGAAGTCGTTAGCGCCCGCATCCAGTGCGGTTTGGATATATTCGGCTTCAGCATGACCCGTGACAAGGATAATGTACGGCGGATCGCTCGTATCGCTCTCGCGCAGCGTCTTACAGAGATCGAGACCGTTAATCTTCGGCATCTCCCAATCAAGCAGCAACAGGCGCGGTGGCTCTTCAGACTCCTGCATGATCTTCAGGGCCTGCTCACCATCGGATGCAATCACGGGTTCAAATCCCCAACCTTCTAACATCTTCTGCATAATGAAGCGAAGGGCTAGGTCATCGTCTGCTATCAGGGCCTTCATCGATCCTGCGAGTCCTTTCTTGATTATCTGTTTGTGCTTAGTCAGATGTAGATTAGTTGTGATATGAGTTTTCTGCCATCAACTGCTGACAAAAAACGCACCAACGAATCGGTTTTGAATCTCAGCTTTGGTTTTGCTTTTGCATCAGCCGTGCCAAAAATATCGGCACAATGGGTAGACTGTACGCTTGACCAGCGCAGCCGTGGTGAGCTTAGTGCTTGGGCTATCGTCGGAGAATATCGGCCTGCTGTTTGAGTCGCGCAACAAAGTTCTCGGGTTCCAGCGGTGCACCAAAATAGAAGCCTTGAAGCTCATCAACCCCTAAGGATAGTACTCGGGCTGCCTGATCGGCACTTTCGACACCTTCGACCACAGTCGACCAGCCTTTCAGGGCGGCAAAATCGGTCGCAAAAGAGATCACTAGATTTGAGGCTTCAACATCCATCGCCTCATCCAAAAACACCTTGTCGATCTTGATCTGGTTCAACGGCAGGTTCACCAGATAGCCTAACGAGCTCATCTCCTGTCCAAAGTCATCCAAAGCGAGTGTGAAACCGAGCTCGTTGACGGCTTGAATCGAGCGAATGAGGACCTCGGGCATCAGATGGGTCTGCGATTCACTTAGTTCAATAATCATCGTCTCGGGAGCGAACTTCGCCTGATTCACCAGACGGCACAACTCGCTTAAGACATCGAGATCACACAAATCGTAAGCCGTTAGGTTGACTGCCAGACTCTGCTGCTGATCAATCTCCTGTATTTGGCAAAGAAGTTCTGCTGCATGTTGCAGGACCCATACGGCTGTGCGTTTGCGCCAATGCGTATTTACCAGAATATCCAAAAATTTATCAGGTGAGAGTAGGCCCTCTCGCGGGTGTTCCCAGCGCAATAATGCCTCAGCACCGACGATGCGATGCGGCGATTGAGACTCAACTTTTGGCTGCAATAGCAGTTTAAACTGATTCTCTTCGAAGGCGGACTCAATATCTCCTATATATTCGACACCGTTTAGGTTTTCGCCATCAGTATCTGTGTGAAGAAAGCGCCGAAACGATTTATTCTCTCGGGCGGAGCGTGCGAGCGTATATCGAAGATTGACCAAAATTGAGTCAAAACTGGCCGCGTCTGTAGGGTAGTCCGTGCGTACATATCGAATTGAATAACTGAGCGCTGTGTCATTGATATACAGCGGAACATCGCAAAGAGTTGCTAGATACTCTCCTAAGGGCTCGCTCATCTTCTCGTGAACTAGCACTAAAAAGCCGGCGCGCGACAGGCTCGAGCCGGCAATGGATCCTTCTGTTTGAAGAAAATCGAAAAGCTTGCGATAGATCGCCTTGAGAATCTCAGAATCTGAGATTCCATGACGCTCGCACCGAGTTGTGTCATAGGCGATTAATTCTACGGCATAGAAGCTAAAACGCTGCTCTGAGTCTGCCGCCACCAGATCAGAAAATACGGACTGCAGTGCCTCGGGAGTAATGCCACCGGTACGTTTATCCAACGATTGTAATTGTTCAGCGTAGCGCTTCTCTTTCGTGATATCGCGAGAAAAACCCAGTTTTTCGAGCCGTCCATCGGGCAAACGGTACTGATCTATGATCGCCTGACTCAACCAGCGTGCTGGCATATCCGGGCCATTGGGTCTGTAGGCATATTCAATTGCAGGCCCCGGTTGCTCGTGGGATTTGGCCACGAGTTCTCGGTACTCCGGTTCGACTAACTGCAGCCATAGATCAGGCTTAAGAAATGTGCTCTGCCCAGTGGCGCTGTAAATAAAACTACCTTCTCCAGTCTGGGCGTCAATTTTGAACAGGTTGATGCCTGCAAATTGAAGCGCCTTTTTAAGGCCTTCCGTAATCCCAGACGCATTGGTGTTGAGTGCAATGGCCTGAACTGAGCCCAAGAGCGGAGTGTCGCTTAGACGCTCGAGCGACACTTGGTAACCCGCCAGGTCACCGTTCTCAGAAAATAACGGGACTAGGTCTGCGCTCACGTAAACCTTTTTAGCGCTCTTGGATCGCAACATTACACGCTCATTGAAAGCAAGATCTTCGGAGCTAGAGATGGAGAAGTAGGCGCTGATATTGCGCAGATAGTTGTGATCAAAACTGTCAGGAAAGAGTAGGCCAATGCTATGACCGATTATCTCATCACTGTGATATCCCGATATCGGGCAATCCGAGTGGCTAACGGACGTCACGATGCCATCCTCTGCATTGAACGTCACCACCACTATATTGGACGAGATAGAAAGTCGAGGTTTACTTGTTAGACCCTGCATCGGCGTCCTCTGGCGGCGTGATACCCCGGGGGAATGGAGAAAGTTACATCCGGAATATAGACGAAATAACACGGTTATCTGTTGTAAATGTACCGCTCTGTGTTCAATTGATCAATTTATCGTCGTGCTGCGGAATACTTCTGAGCACACTCTGTATACATAGTGCTGTATACACACCACCCAATTTTAAAGTTTGTCGGTCACTGTGATGTAAATTGGCTCGAAAATTGCTGAGTAAGCACTGTCCTGTCGAAGATCCCCGACAAGTTTGACGCACAAGTCGGGTGCCTACAAAAACGCAAAACCTGATCAAAGAGAAAAGCACCGTTACGCGGTCACATAAAGAGTTGCAACAGATTGTGAAAGATTCAAATGGCGTCTCCGGCCCACGGAGTTGGGGTAACAGCCTTTCGTTACTGAGCGGCCTAGAGGGTCGGGACTGGATTCTTGTTATGCTGCTTATTGCGCAGCCTATCCTCCTGACAGTGGGGTATCAGTCGATCAGCCGGATCCAAACGATAAGCGACACGACAGAGCTGCAACTGGCGGCAATCACCGAAGTTCGCGAAGTCACTGAGCATCTCTTGCTACTGGGCGAGTATCGAGGTAGCTGCGCGACCGCTGCGCTCGTGCACACAGGCGAACAGTCTTGGCTCGATACGCTCTGTGCTGAACGGTACAACGAGTTGACTCCGGTCTATCCCAGTCTACCAGTACGACAAAACAGTAACTATGCAGAGTTTTTTCAACGAGTCACCGAGATAAACCAGCAAAATATCGACACGTTGAACCGTCTCTATGTCGAATCGAAAGCTATTCTGGATCCTCAGGCGCTAACCTATCAGTTGGGTTTTGAGGTTTATCGCTTCTACCCACAGCTTATGGAGCACCTAGGTTTCGTCCGCGGCTCGCTTGCGGGGGTAAAATTTGGGGGAGCGGATGCAAAAGTACTCTTTGAGAAAGGGGGAGCAATAGCTCAAGTCGGTCAAACGTTTGTTGACACGATGCTATTGAATAGCCCTAACCTGAGCGAATATGAAGCGCTAGTTACAGCGGCTATTGAGTATGCGCAAGGCGTTACAGATTTTGCATTAATGCCGACAGCGGTTCATACATCGGCAGAGCGCACACAGATTGCGATCGAATTATTTGATCAAGGCACAAAAATGATCAGAGCTCTCGCGGCCGCTTCAGACAGAGATGCGCTGGAGTTGGGTGAACTGTTGAGCGCGCGTCTAGATGCAGCGCTCGGGGAAATGCGCATGACGATAGCGCTCCTCGCACTACTGCAGCTTCTGCTGCTGATGTCTGCTAAGCGCTCGCTGGAGGGCGTCAGGGCAATGAACCTGAGCGCACGTGCTGAACAGACTGCGCGGGAGAAGCTTGAGACAATGCTTGAGCAGCAAAAAGAGATGTTTGCCATTATCGGTCATGAACTGCGAACCCCGGTCGCCACTGTAAAAATGCTTACCTCCGATTCTGATACGCAAGATAGAGATAAACTGGAACAGATCAACGAGATTTCTGACAATTTACTGCACGTCCTAGAAGATCTGCGAGTCGTGATCGCCCCCGAGAGAGCGCTGGCCGCCAAGAGATCCGAAAGAGACAATCCGATTCGCGTGGTCTCCCGTGCGCTATCGTCTCTTGAGGGACTTCTTCGCGATCACGGATGTAATCTCGAGTTGCAGCTGCCCGAGAACAGGACCGAACTGTTTAGCTTTCATACTCAAGCACTGCGTCAAAGCACCACCAACTTGGTGAAGAATGCTGCGCTGCACTCTAGCGGCACCCGAATTCTGGTTACCCTAACTCTGACACCTAGGTCGGTTGATAGAGCAACGTTGAATTTGAGGGTCGAAGACGATGGCCAGAGTATCCCTGATCATTTGAGGGATTCGGTGTTTGAGGCCTTCAAGCGTGGTGATACGCAAGCGGATGGGTCGGGTTTGGGGCTTTTTATCGTCAACAACATGGCGGACCTGATGGGCGGTACGCTGACTTACTCGCAAAGCTCGATGGGAGGCGCTGCATTCGAGCTATCTCTGCCGATATTCCGAGCCGAAGCGGAACAGCCGGATACTAATCACCAGCCCACAGAGAGGCTGAGCCTTGATGGGCTAAGGGTGTTGTTTGCCGAAGATGATGCGATGCTACGAATGTTGACGACTAAGCTACTCACTAAAGCAGGTGCTCAGGTAGATGGTTATGAGAATGGTCGCCTAGCTTTAGAGGCTTTTAGCCCTGAAAAGTATGATCTTGTCATCACGGATTTAATGATGCCGGAGTTAAATGGTCACGAGCTAACACGCGCCATTCGTACGCAGAGTAAAGAGGTGATTATCATCGCTGTTACAGCGGCGGTATTGGGTGCTGAAACGGAGCAGTTCAACCGTGAGGGAGCTAATCTGGTGCTACCTAAACCTATAACGACAGCGAACCTGATTGAGGCTCTTAACGAGTTAAAATCTACTCCCGATCTATCCCGCGAAGGTTAGAGCATGCAAGAGCTGTAATTGTGTATCGGTAATTCTACCCGCAAAAAAGCCGGCTCAATGGCCGGCTCTTGATGGTGTTAAAAGCGTATTAGCTTTTAGCAGCCATGAACTTCTGCAGTTCAGCGAAAGGCTGTGCAGTTGCAAGATCAGTCAGGCTCTTCTCAACCAGATTTGAAAGCTCTGCTTTAGCTTCAGCCAGAGCAGCGATCTCTTTCTCAGCAACTTCAGTCATTTTAGACTCAGCATCTTTCAGGTACTTAACCTGCAGGTCCAGCGCCGCTTTAGGGTCTTTAGTTTCAGACAGCGTCTTCATCTGAGACAGCGAAGCGTTAACAACTTCAGTGACGTAAGCAGACTGCAGAGCGATCAGTTTCTCAGCCGTCTTCTTGTTGATTTCAGCCATATCCATTACTGGTTTCATGCTGTCTTTGAATTCGTTGATCATGGTAAATCTCCCGATTAGGTAATTTTGTGCAGTGCAACAATATGGTTACTTTATGATCACTGAGTGAAACTGTCAAACATTTTTTGTGCGGTGCACAAAGTTATTTCAGCGTTCATTCAAGGCTCACCTCAGGGTATTGTCTGGCCAGTTAATTGCGTGACTGGTAGAGTGCGGCACAACTATGATGAGACAAGTGTTAGCGTGATAGATTTAGAGATCGTTTTTGAAGACGACTGTTTGATTGGTGTGAATAAACCAGCAGGACTGCTGGTGCACCCGAGCTGGATCACAGCTGCTGATGAGCCGACTTTGATGGGGCTGTTGAAGGCCTACACAGGTGCCCCTAAGCTGCATACCATCCATCGTCTTGATCGAGCGACTTCGGGCATTATTCTGGTAGGTAAAACACTTGAGGCGACCCAGCACATTCAAGCTCAATTTTTGCAGCGCAGCATAAATAAAACCTATCTGGCTGCCGTGCGGGGGTGGACCCAAGATGCTGAGATAATCGATTATGCCTTAGTGCCCAAGCGAGATAAGTTCGCCGAGCCTATGGCGCAAGAAAATCCAGAAGCTAAAGAGGCGGTATCAGCCTATCGCACTCTCGGGAGAGTAGAGCTGGATATACCCATTGGGCGCTACCCCAAGGCGCGTTACTCCTTGGTTGAGGTTAAACCGAGCACCGGACGTAAACATCAAATCCGTCGTCATATGAAGCATATCCTTCACCCGATTGTGGGGGATACAAAATATGGCGAAGGGCGCCACAATCGATTGTTTAGAGAGCACTTCGAACTTCATCGTCTTTTGCTGATGGCGACTGAACTGGAATTTACACATCCTACGAGCGAGGCAAGGCTCAAACTTTCGGCGACTGTTGATCGCCAGGTTGATGAGCTTTTTCGCCGTTTCGGTTGGCAGGGGCTCTATCCGGTAGCGAAAACTTGACGCCAAGCATGCAAATTCGAATCAGGGTGGTACCATAGCGCGACAGTTATTTGCTCGCTAAGGAACCCCCATGAGCCGCCCAGAAGATTTGAATCCTGCAAACGCTGCCGATACAGGCCTATCCTCTTTGAAATCTCAACTCGCCACTGATGCTCGCATCGCGTTAATCGGCGCCATGGATCAGGAGATTGAGCGTCTGAAACAGTCCATTTCGGACCTTCAGCAGCAGAGCATCGCGGGCTTTCTGTTCTTTACTGGCACCATTGGCCAGTTTGATGTGGTTCTGCTCAAATCGGGTATCGGCAAAGTAAATGCAGCCGTTGGTACTGCTTTACTACTGGACCACTTCAAGCCTACCTGCGTGATTAACACCGGCTCTGCCGGCGGCTTCGACCCGAGCCTGAGTGTAGGTGATGTTGTTATCTCGACTGAGGTACGCCACCACGATGTTGACCTGACGGTCTTTGGCTATGAGATCGGCCAGATGGCACGAATGCCGGCAGCCTATGAGGCCGACCCTTTACTGGTGGATGTGGCAGAGGCCTCGGTTGAGAGGATGAGTGGTATGGCATGTAGCCGCGGTCTAATTGCGACAGGCGATACCTTTATGAGTGATCCTGAGCATGTGGCCCGTACGCGAGCCAATTTCCCGCTGATGAAAGCGGCTGAGATGGAGGCTGCTGCCATCGCTCAAACCTGCTTCTGTTTCGGGACACCTTTCCTGGTGATTCGTGCGCTGTCCGATATCGCGGGGCAGGAGTCCAATGTCTCTTTTGATCAGTTCATCGAAACGGCATCAGAGAACTCGGCACAGATGGTATTGAACATCCTTGCCGAGCTCGAGCGTCGCATATAGCAGTTGTTATCAGTTAGTTGGCGAGGCCCTTAATCGCTTCGACCATCTCAGGTGAGTCCCACTCCCGCTCACCTAAGGCGTAATCGAGAATTTGATTTTCGGCTGATACCACGACTGTGATTGGCAGGCCGCTCAGCTTGAATGCAGGGAAGGCTTTGCCCGGCGGGTCCAGTAGCATGGTCATGTTATTGGGCTCAAGGTTTTCAAGAATAAACGCTTCCACCTGATCCTGCTGCTCACCGACATTGATAGTGATCACATCGCCATCGATCGCTTCAAGCTTCTCATCGAGTTTCGCCAGAGATGGCATCTCTTTGACGCAAGGCGGGCACCAGGTGGCCCAGAAGTTAATCACACGGAATTTGCCATTTGTTTCGCTCAGGAGCATTGATTCGCCATCCAGTGTCTGTAACTCTATATCCGGAAGTGGGTTTTCTGCCTGAGCACTGAGGCTCAGCGCTGCCAGAAAGGGAAGTAGGGGTCTGATTAGGCTCGTCATTCGTATGCTCACAGCGTTTCTAATAATTTCAACAAAGAGATAATAGCATGGCAAAGGTTGCATTCATCGGTCTTGGTACGATGGGTTACCCAATGGCGGGTCACCTTCAGAAAGCCGGTCATGAAGTTACAGTTTTTAACCGTACAAGCGAAAAAGCCCAAAGCTGGGTAGACACCTACGGTGGTTCAAGCGCAGCCACCCCCGCGGCCGCGGCGGCAGATGCTGAAATGGTGTTTGTCTGTGTCGGCAATGACCAAGACCTCTACTCAGTCACCACAGCCAAAGGTGGGGCAATTTCAGGCATGGCGGCGGGTGCTGTTCTTGTCGACCACACTACGGCATCAGCCGAGGCGGCGCGGACGCTTGCCGCAGCCTGTTCTGAAGCGGGGCTCAGCTTCCTCGATGCGCCAGTATCTGGCGGTCAAGCGGGTGCTGAGAATGGTGTCTTAAGCATTATGATTGGTGGTGACGAGAGTGTTTATCAGCGTGTATCGCCTGTTATTGATGCCTACGCTAAATCGCATAGCCTATTGGGCGCGGTCGGCAGTGGTCAGCTTGCCAAGATGATGAACCAGATCTGCATCGCAGGGCTAGTGCAGGGGCTGTCTGAAGCGATACACTTCGGTCAGAAATCCGGCATGGATGTGGCTGCCGTGATCGATGTAATCCAACACGGTGCCGCTGGCTCATGGCAGATGGTTAACCGTCACAAGACTATGATTGACGATCACTACGACCATGGCTTTGCGGTCGACTGGATGCGCAAAGACTTGGGCATCGTGCTGGACGAGGCACGCTCAAACGGCGCACAGCTACCCGTGACTGCATTGGTTGATCAGTTCTACGCTGATGTGCAGGCCATAGGCGGTAACCGTTGGGATACAAGCTCGCTGCTTAAGCGTTTGCAACGCGACTAACAACTCAGTTGATAGTCCAGTTAGAAACTGAGTCAACAACTGCACTAATAACCGAAAACCACGGACGGAGCTGTTGCATAGAACTGGGGCTGTAAATAGAATGCGCGCCATCTTTTATCTGACCATCATGGAGTTATGAAAATGGCCAACATCGACAAGTACAGTCTTATCTCTTTCGCACCAAGCATCGCAATCATTGCAGCAATGCTGGTTATGACAGTTGTAGGCGTGCGTTTCCTGAAGAAATCTATGGCTGCAGACGCTGCTAAAGCTTCTCGTTAAGCTAGCCGCGCCACGCTGGGCGCACCAGCTCAAAGCAGAAGAAGAGGGCACTTAGCCCTCTTTTTTTGTGCTCAAAATGGCGGTTTAACTTGATTCGGTACGTTGTCGCGCAAGCAGAAAAAATCCGAACAGCAACAGAATGATTGCCAGCAGGTATAGGCTGCGCCATTCGGTGAGTCCTAGGATGAGCTCTGCCAGTAGATAGAGCATCGGTGCTTGGTAAGAGTAGGCCGAGAGCATGCTTGGAGCGAGTTTGAGGGCGCAAACCTGCAGAATCCAGAAGCTCAGGAGTGAGGTAAAAAGTGTCAGATAGGCGAGAGCCCAGAAATCCTGCCAGCTAAAGTTGGTGATAAAGGCCTCGAGATCTCCAGTCAGTAAATCAGGTACGGCTAGTAGTAATCCACCCGCAATTAGACTTAAACAGGTGGTGGCATAGGGGTCTGCCGCTATCCACCGCCGATCGGTGGTGTAGCGTGACAGCGTGTTATAGCCGGCCGCAAGCATACATCCACCTAAATAGAGCGTCTCACCGTAACCCCACTCGATTGAGCTGATAGACCCCAGATCGGCTCGGCTAAGAATGATCAGCGCGGCACTGGCGACTAAGGCTAGCAATCCAGCGCGCGGCCAACTGAATCGCTCCATCCCCAACAACATAGAGAGAAGGTAAGCGAAGAACGGAAGAGTGATGTAGATGGCAGCCAAATTGAGCGGTGCGCTGTACCTTAAAGCGACGAACATAATAATAAAATTGCCACCCAGCAGAAGTCCTAGCACCGCATAGCTCGACCATGCAGCTGCGGACTGGCGCAGGGGTATAGGGCGAATCAGCCACAAAAACAGGCCCGCTAGAATGAACCGGATTGCGACCAGTAGTGTGGCAGATAACTCCGGCGTAAAAGCGGCGGCGACCGGAAACGAGGAGGCGACCAATGCCGCCCACAGCAGCATCATTAGGTGTGGCAGCAGCTGTGGCATAAACACTCCCGGCTCTTTAGTTGCCATCTAGCCCCCAGAGGTCGTGTACCACATAGCCGCGGCTTAGCACCTGGCGAGAGTAGCCCTCGCCGATAACAACCCAGATCTGTACGGCAGAGTGGCGCTTTGCCAGCTCTCGCTCGAGTGAACTTCTATCCAGTGCGCGCCCTTTAATGCGTCCGGGAGGGTAGAGCCAGAAAGGTTTCTCTACAATTATAAAACGAGCGTTGGCAGGATGTGTTTTGAGCCAGGCGTTCAGCTCGGCTTGGTGAACCCACCAACCCCGTGCGTGATGAGGACTTATTGGATCAGGATAGGTGTTACGTAGGTCATTGGGATGTTGAAACACCCAGCCTTTAATCAGGCAAGCTCTATTCAATTGCTCGATGCCACGAGCGTGAAGCAGGCCTTGTGCTGCGGGCTGACTGAATATCTTGGTTTGATGGGTCAGCATATGTTGCCATTTCAGATCGAACCGGTCCTTGCGATTGGGACCATAATATCCTTGCAGCCCCTCTGTATCGATCTCACGTAGATAGAATTTCAGAGCAAGTTCGAGGTGCCACCAAACACCGCCGTAACGTAGCAAAAGGTCAGCTTCACCAACGGTAAGCTTGCCATCCCTTATAGGTATATTTGAAGCTATATCAGTTACTTGTGCATTTATACTTAAGCCAATTCTGACTAGCTGCTCGAACTGCAGCCCAAGACGACGAGCACTGATGTCGGCTGTTGGTTCCTCTGTACCAGGGTAAGACAGCAAACCCTCTGGCACCTCAAGGGGCTCGCATCGGGTGAGATTCGACGATGTGGCGAGCCAGCGCAACTGCTCGGCGAGGCGGCGGTTAGTAATACCAATCTCCTATCGGATTAACGTTTAATTAGACGGGACTCTCTCTTGGGTTAACCCCGTTAAAACTCTACACTAGCAGATTCTGAATAAAGCGACCCCACAGATCCCTTACAGGAGAGCATTGATGCCCCCATTGACCAAGCGTCAAGTCCAGGAAGCCGAAGCCCAAGCGCGTCGCCAGCGAACGTCTCGCGATCCACGCATGTCCGATACTGACATTAACAATATCTTGATGAACGGCGCGCAGATCGCTTTGACTAAAATGAACCGCGCCGAGGGGTACGACGACCGTCTTTACCACTACGCTCAGATCAGCGCCTTTCTTGAGGTCTCACTATCACGGGGCGCAGGCATTACCGATGATACTCGCGATGATCTAAATCAGATTCATCAACAGGCGACCCACCTGTATATGCAAGCTAGTCGCGCTGAGTAAGGGACTGTAGCGTGTCCGAACTAGGCGACAACGGGTTTGACCCTAAAGCGTTTCTGGAAAACCTGACGCAACGTCCCGGCTGCTATCAGATGTACGATGCGGCGGGCGAACTGCTGTATGTTGGCAAGGCGCGCAACCTCAAGAACCGTGTTAGCTCCTACTTTCGCAATACCGGCTTGAGCATCAAAACTCAGGCGCTGGTCTCCAAAATTGCCAACATAGAGGTCACCGTGACCGGCAGTGAGACCGAGGCACTGCTACTTGAACAGAACCTGATCAAGAGCTACCGCCCGCCATACAATATTTTGCTACGGGACGACAAATCCTACCCTTACATTCTAATCACTGATGGCGAGGATCATCCGGCTGTTCGCTTTCAGCGTGGTAAATCCAAGCGCAAGGGCAAATTGTTTGGACCCTTTCCGAGTGGCTTAGCCGTGCGCGACAGCCTCAATCTGTTGCAGAAACTGTTTAAAGTGCGTCAGTGCGATGACACTCAGTTCCGCAATCGTTCGCGCCCCTGTTTGCAGTACCAGATAGAGCGCTGCTCCGGCCCCTGTGTAGGTTTAGTTTCACCCGAAGATTATGCGCGCGACGTGCGTCACACCAAGATGTTTTTGGAAGGCAAGAACCCCGCAGTTCTCTCAGAGTTGAGCCAGCAGATGGATGAGGCTGCAGCGGCGTTAGAGTTTGAGCGCGCCGCTGAGCTTCGCGATCAACTGCAGAAACTGCGGCACGTGCAGGAGCAGCAGTTTGTTTCAGGCCAAAAAGGCGACGCCGATGTCTTTGGTTGTGCGATTAAACCGGGCGGCGTATGTGTGCACGCGCTGTTTGTACGGCAAGGTCGGGTAATCGGCTCCCGGGTCTACCATCCGCGGGTATCCATAGAGGAGGGTGCCAGTGAGCTGCTAGCCGCCTTCGTTGCACAGTTCTATCTGGGTGGTGGGCGAGAGATACCGGCCAGCATCATCACCTCCGAGCCGGTTGAAGGCGAAGAGGCCCTTGCACAAGCGCTTTCAGAGCTTCGCGGCGCGAAGGTGCAGCTCACCTCTTCCGTTAGAGGTGAGCGTGCTGCTTGGCAGCGGTTGGCTGTTACTAACGCGGAGCAGAACCTCACAGCTCAGTTGGCTAACAAACAGAATATGTATAACCGCTTTCTAGCACTACAAGAGGCGCTGAAGCTTGAAGAGGTGCCAGCTCGCCTTGAGTGTTTTGATATTAGTCACTCGAGCGGTGAAGCAACGGTCGCGTCCTGTGTTGTTTTCGATCGTAATGGACCGCTTAAACGGGACTATCGCAAGTTCAACATTGACGGCATAACTGGCGGCGATGATTATGCCGCCATGCATCAAGCGCTCGATCGACGCTACGGTCGACTACAGAAGGAGGAGGCGCTGCTTCCGGATATTCTGGTGATTGATGGTGGTAAAGGGCAGGTGACTCAGGCGATGGATGTTTTGGGCACCCTGGGTCTAAAAGAGGTTCGAGTTATCGGTATCGCTAAGGGGCCGACCCGCAAGGCCGGTTTTGAGGTTCTGATAGAGGGCGAGACCGGTAAGGAAAATATCCTGCAGTCAGACTCTTTAGCGCTGCATCTACTGCAGCACATCCGTGATGAGGCGCACCGTTTCGCTATCACCGGGCATCGGGCGCGACGTGCAAAAGCTCGCAAGCAGTCGCTGCTAGAGGGGATAGAGGGAGTCGGACCGAAACGCCGTCGGGCACTACTGAACCACTTCGGCAGTGCCAAAGCCGTAGAGTCCGCCAGTGTTGAAGAGATTGCAAAAGTTGCTACGATAAGCAAAAGTCTCGCTGAGACGATCTATTTTGCCTTACATCCCGAGCCTAGGGATTAATGGAAACGCATGAAAATCCCAAATATCCTGACGCTGCTACGCATCATCCTGATCCCTGTTTTCGTACTGGTGTACTACTTACCGATTCAGGATGCTCGCATTTACGCTGCGCTCCTATTTGCGCTGGCAGCAGTGACCGATTGGCTGGATGGCTATCTGGCACGCAAGCTCGATCAGTCCAGCCCCTTCGGAGCCTTCCTCGATCCAGTCGCTGATAAATTGATGGTCGCTGCAGCACTGGTTGTGTTGGTGGATACCTACTCTCGAGAGTTACAGACCTGGCCAGTGTTAACGGCGATTCCAGCGATTGTCATCATCGGTCGAGAAATTGTTATCTCGGCGTTACGAGAGTGGATGGCCGAGATCGGCAAACGCACTCAGGTGGCTGTATCGATGGTCGGTAAGGTGAAGACAGCGCTGCAGATGCTGGCAATCCTTGTACTATTGGCGCTAGAGCCCGGTTCGAACGGTGCCTGGGCAGGCATTACAGCGCTCTATGCAGCAACGTTACTGACGCTCTGGTCGATGTTTGTCTATCTACGAGCCGCTTGGCCACATCTGAGCGAAGATATCTAGCCAAAGCTATCTAAGCATCTGAATTCTAAGTGGTTAATTTTTATACAGAAATATTTAGAAATAGAGCATTGACTCTAAGCGGTCAGCCTCTATAATACGCACCTCTTGACGAGATGCGGGATTAGCTCAGTTGGTAGAGCGATACCTTGCCAAGGTATAGGTCGTCGGTTCGAGCCCGATATCCCGCTCCATCTTTTTCAAGTAAGGCGAGTTGGCAGAGCGGTGATGCAACAGATTGCAAATCTGTATTAGGCCGGTTCGACTCCGGTGCTCGCCTCCATTTTCTTTCTAGTTTTTCCAGCCGATTAAGCTTGATACTCCGTAGCGATTCCGGGCGAGTCGAACCGCGGTTCTCTTGACTCGCGACTTCCATGTCGCTCGGCCTGCGGCAAGCTTTTAGCTTTCCAAATCGGCAATCCTGCCGATTTGTCCGGTGCTCGCCTCCATTTCTTTTACGTTTTTTCAGCGGAATTAATTTTTTACTTTGTAGAGATGCAGAGGTGAGTCGAGCCGCGGTTCTCTTGACTCGCGACGTCAATGAATTCTCGATATTTGTAATTATGAGGATTTTGACTAGACTGAATTTACAGACAGAGTTTTTTCATCACTCCGTGTTGTTGTGTGTTATTAGGCCAGCCGAGCGCTGGCCTTTTTGTATTCGAAACATAATAAAGTAAAGCTTGGAGAGTTAAGGTAAGAATACGATGGGTCTTCGCGCAACGCTATTTAACCAGGAGTTAGCACGCAGGTTCGGGGCCTAAATCGACCAACACATTTTTACCATTAAAAAGGGCGAGCGCTTAATGACTGAGCGCTCCTCCGATCTCTGACTTCGCAAGTACCACGCCAGAATCCGCCTCCATCAAAACAATCGGTATGCCGCTGGTTAAACGCAGATGGAGCAGGTTAGCAACCTGCTGCAGATACTCTTCGAACTCTAGCTGCCAGCTTTCATGGTGTTCGAAACCTACGCCAGTCAAATTATTGTAAAGCAACTCTAAGGCGACGCGATCACCCTGAATCTTGTGTTTTCCGTTGAACTTAAGCTGCAGCATCAGCTGGGTCTCTGTCTCGTTGTTGTCAGTGGTCGTGGTCGAACTTTCTAATTGAGTTCGTTCCAACAGTTGGCGTTATGCAAATCTAAGGCCAAACAATTAGTGCTTGCTAATTTAAACTAAAGTACAAGGTTTTAGGCTGAGATGAAAGGGGTCAGCAGGAGATATCTTCCATGTAGGCATCAAGTAACGTTTGCGCACTGGGGTGACCGGATGCCGCAGCGCGTTTGAGCCAGTAGGGGCCAAGCATAGCGTCGCCCGGGTTTGGGCTTAACCCTTGCATGAGGGTGATCCCGAGCTCAACCTGCGCTTGCGGATCTCCGCCTGCGGCGGCACTCTCCAAGCTATTGAAGAAACAGTCTGGTACGGTGAACTGCAAACCCGATTGCTGATCACGCTCGAGCTCGGCAAGCCCGTAGTCACAATACGCAGTGGAGGCTTGCGCCTCTGAGGGTGAACAGGCTCTCGATGCCTGGATGGTTAATAGAGCTGCAATAACCAACGAACGACGCACAGCGCGCAATTCTGGCCTGTGTTTCAAAAGGGAGAGGCCGAGCTCGAGCCGAACCAACTGCGAGTCCTCTGTGATCAAAACACTGTGCTCTGTGTGCGATCCAGCGATCCAACAACAGCCGGCGTTGAGAACCTTTAAGCGCGAATGCCCGCTGAAAGAGCTCCACATTTTCAACTGGCCACGCACCAATAAACAGAGTTGAAACCCGGTGTGAGAGTGAGCCGGTATGATTGTTCCGGCGGGAAAGCGTAGGCGGGAAAGTCTAAACATTACGACTGCTCAATCTTAGCTTGCTGCCTCAGATTAGCGTTTTTCGAAAAGCCTCGTTGCGTAAAAGTCCTAACTTTGATTCAAGTCTTAGATTTCTTCTCTATAGCAGCTAGCAAGTCGAGACATATAGAGAGTGCTGTGCTGTCCATATCTTTGGCTAAGCCTATGTTTTGCGTTGACATTTTCGCAAGCTAACAACACAATAGCCGCTCTTTCGCAGCCGCAACACTTAGCCTCGGTGGTGAAATTGGTAGACACAGGAGACTTAAAATCTCCCGCTGGTAACAGTGTACCGGTTCGAGTCCGGTCCGAGGCACCACCTTAACTCAAATTATCCACTTGGTTTTCATGAAATTTCTTCTACGCTTTAAATAAGTGCAAGAGGGAATATTGTGATGAGTATCCGACAGAAAACGATGCTAATTGCGGTTTTTGCGGTAGCGTCCACGACTGCTGCGTCAATGCTGCTTCAGCCTGCCGTTGACTCGGTACTGACCTCGGGTAAGATGCAGGTATTAACGGATAAATAGGGCTCACTCTAAATGGATGATAGTAAGCGTACCGTACTCTGTATCGATGATGACAGTTTCACTTTGGCACATCTGAAAGATAGCCTTAGCGATTACTATAATCTCATTTTTGCTATCGATCCCGATGTCGGTTTTGAACTGGCGATAAAAAAGCGCCCCGATCTTATTATTTTAGATCTCAATATGCCGAACATGAATGGCTTTGAGCTAGCCGATATGACATCCAAACTGTCACTCACAAAGGATATCCCAGTGGTGTTTCTGAGTGCATTTGCAAGTGAAGAGATCAAGTCTCGTGCAAACTCGCTAGGGGCCGCTGCCTTTCTGAGTAAACCGGTGGATCCCGATCACCTGACGGCAACGCTTGAAACTGTCTTTGAGGGCCGCGCTTAAGACGAGCTGCGATCCCGCCCAACTTAATGAGCTAAAACGGCAAGATTTTCTCTAGCAGCCACAGTAGACAGCAACTTAAACAAACAGGAGTCTGCTTCGCAAATGATAACAGCAGCTTCCCAATTAAAAGTTGTTCCCAGGATTGCGTTTCTATCCCTCTGCGTCTTCGCACTGCTCTCGGCAGCTACTTATTTTAACTTCCAGTCTAAAAGCAGTGAGTCACTTGAGCGCATCATCGCCGAGCAGCACTCTTTACTGATAAAAGATAACGAGTTGATAGCCACAGAGCTGCGGGAAACGATATCTGCCCTACAGATACTTCTGCAACGTGCCGAGGAGTTGGGGGCGCCTCCGGCTGAAGCGCTGCGCTCTGCAATTTTTGCAAACCATGCAGCCTTTCAGGCGCGTTGGCTATCACTAGACGGACAGGAGTTAATGCGATTTGATCGCAATGGTGACGAGATAACTGAGGTTTCCAGGCAAAAACTTCAAGATAAATCAGACCGCGACTACTTCCGCTCAATGCGCGATCTTGAGGTTGGGCAGATCTACATATCGGAGTTCAACCTCAATGTGGAGCAGGGAACGATTGAAGTCCCATTTCGCCCAACAGTTCGCATCGGTATGCGCGCTACGCGGGGCTATATTCTAGCTAACCTCAACCTCGCCCATCTTTTTGCGCTGATCCGAACCCCCCAGTATTCGCTGCATGAAACCTGGTTGATTAATCGTCGAGGTGACTGGTTAATCGCGCCAGAGCAATCCATGGAGTGGGGTTTTCAGTTGGGTGAGCCTGTCAGAATTTGGGATACTCTGTCGTTTCCCAATCTAGGACAACTTATTTCGGGTGAGAGTCGGTCCTCCATCGCGCCTGGTTCCGGCGATATACTCTTGGCGAGCTCACTCAACTTAGGTCCTACAAGCCGCTCGCAAGCTCGACTAGAAGATGATCACCCGATAATCCTGCGCCTGATACCTCGCAGTTTTGTCGATGAGTATATAGGTCAGCGCCATCTCATCCAGCCAGCTATAGCTTACCTGCTGGCGCTGCTGCTCTCTTTTCTGATTTACGTACTATTGATTCAGTGGCGCAGACGGGTTGTCTCTGATGCATCCACCCTCGTCAAGAGCGAAGAGCTCGATCGGCTCTTCGGTATCGCAAACTTACTGCCACAGATGACTTGGACCACAACTTCCGAGGGTTATTGCGATTTTGTTAACTCTCGCTGGGAGTCATATACAGGAGTGCCAGAGATTGAGCTTGTGGGTACGGGGTGGTTTCAGTTTGTCCACCCGGAAGATCGCGAGCGTGTTCAGGGCGCATGGGAACGGTGTCTGCTAACCGGTGAGGATTTCTCGCATCATTTCAGAATTCGAGATGAGGCTGGTAACTACCGTATGTTTGACACCCGCGCACATGCATTGAAGGACAGCAACGGGCAAGTCATTAAGTGGTTTGGTTCGAATACCGATGTGCAGAGCGCGATTGATCTAGCTGAAAGAGTCGAGGACGAGAAGCGAATTCTTGAATCCAATCTGGCCGAGCTACTCAAAGAGAAGCGTGAGCTTCTTCGGCGGTTTGAGTTTGCTGCCAGTTCGGCAAATTTGGGGGTATGGGAGCTAGACCTATCTCACCATCACCTGGTCTGGGATGACAGAATGTTCTCCATCTTTGGTCAACATCGCTCTCCAAAACATAACATCTATCGTCTTTGGAAAGAGAGCATTCACCCTGACGATCTTTCGGAGATCGAAGCTAAATTAGCCTACGCCGCTCAGGAGCTGCAGAATATACACCTCGAGTACAGGGTGATGCGGCCAGATGGGAAAACCATATGGGTGAGAGATGACGCTGCTGTACAACACAGTGCCAACAGATCACGTGTGAAATTAATCGGTTGCTCGCAAGATATAACCGCCTACAAAAACCTTACGCTCTCCCTAGAGGAGGCCCTAGCTCACCTTGAGCAGGCGAGAAAGGTTGCCGGGATCGGTATTTTTCGGATTGTTCTTGCGCAGAAGCGGTCTGAGTGGTCGAGTGAGGTATTTTCTCTGCTCGGCCTACCTAAACAATCGAATTTCTCTCTCCAGCGCCTGCTGCAATATATAGTCCCGGAACAGCGGGACCGCATAGAGTTGGATTATCAAACCGCGATCGCTCGGCATGAGCCTTACGACGCCTACATTCAAATTCGAACACCGCTAGGTGATACCCGTTTCTTGCACCTTTTTCTGGACGCTATCGTTGATGAGACGGGTGATGATCTCGTAATTTACGGCGTTTTGTTGGATGTTTCAGAGCAGAAAGAGGTTGAGATTGATTTAGAGGAGGCGCGCTCGCAAGCGGAGAGCTCAAATCTGGCGAAGTCAGCTTTCCTTGCTAATATCAGTCACGAAATACGTACGCCGATGAATGGCATTCTCGGTATGCTAGCGCTATTGCAGAAACGAACCCGAGAGAAAGAGAGCGCTAATCTTGTCGATAAGGCGCTCCACGCTGCAGAGCGACTAATGGGGATACTCAATGATGTTCTTGATATCTCTCGGGCCGACGCCGGCAAACTGACCCTGAATAAAGCTGAAATCGAGATAGACAGCTTACTGCAGGAGTCGGTGGATATCTTCTCTACCAACGCCGAGCTCAAGGGGGTTGCATTCGAGGTGGAGGTTGCACCCAGTTTGCCATTCAGCTTGAAGGTAGATGGTTTGAGGCTGGGGCAGATTATCTCCAATTTAGTTGGGAATGCGCTTAAGTTTACCGATAAAGGCGGGCGGGTTTTGGCGCGTTTTGAGCTTGATCAATTATCCCAGACACCGCAGTTGAAGGTCAGCATTATCGACACAGGTATTGGCATGACCGAAGAGCAGGCGGCTAGAGCATTTGATGAGTTCAACCAGGCTGACGATAGTATCTCTAAACGCTATGGAGGAACTGGGCTCGGCCTTTCAATCTGTAAACGTTTAACAGAGCTAATGCATGGACAGATAAAGCTTTCCAGCAGACCGGGTAACGGAACGACGGCAACCTTGCACGTGCCTTTTGAGTTTGTAGCGCCTGCATCATCAAGTCAGCAAAATCTCCACTCATGCCAGGTCGACCTCGTTACTCTCAATCAAACTCTAGAGCGGAGTTTGAGACCCGCGCTTGTTGCTAGCGGCGTCAGTTTGCGTGTCTTCTCAAGCGTCGATGAGCTGGTTGAGAGTGCGAAAGACCCAGCTGCGATATGGCGGCATCTATTAATAGATTCGATGTATATTGAGGGGCCTACAGGAGAAGCCTTCGCAGCAAGGTACGATGAGTTAAGACCCCGACTGCAGGAGTACACAAGCCAAACTCTATTTCTACCACCGTTGATCAGCACATCCCTGCGTATTCAGCTGGGTTCGGGGATAACTCGCCTGATCTACGGCGACATAACCGCTACAGGTATCGAGCGCTTACTGCGAAACTCAATGTCAAATCGCCCACCCGATCCAGCGGTACGGAGTGTGGCAGGTACCGAGAAGAAGCTAAGCAACCTTAAAATCATCAGTGTCGATGATGTTGAATTGAACAACGACGTCATCAAAGGGCTGTTAGCGCAATACAACGCGGAAGTAGAGCTGTTTACTGACGCTCGCAAAGCGATAGCTCGGATAAAACAGGGCGGAATTGACCTGGTATTGATGGACGTTCACATGCCGGATATGGATGGGTTGGAGGCGACTCGCCAAATTAGAGAGTTGGCAGAGAGCTTGCAGCCGTTGATCTTCGGTTTATCAGCATCAGTTTTGCCTGAAGATAGGGCCAAAGGCCTAGCAGCGGGCATGGATGAGTATCTCAATAAGCCATTCAGAATCAAAGATTTAATAACGAAATTGAATGTTGATGTCGATGATTCAGATAGGCGCGTGCCTGATACCAAGCCGGCAAAAGTATCGACCTATGACTGGCCGGAGTTTATAGACAGAGAGATGGCACTCAAACAGACAAGCGGTGACGAGGCAGCACTTCTGAATCTGGCTCGTGCTTTTGTAACCGGTTTTGCTGCTTACCCATCTGAATACGCCGAAGCTGTGGATACAAGAGACTCCAGCCGGCTCGAGCTTTTAACCCATCGCGTTAAAGGCGCTGCGGGTTATATCGGTGACACTAAAGTGCATGAGTTAGCTAAAACGCTGGAGCTCGAGGTAAAAAATGGCAAGCTTCCGACAGGAAATGAGCTTGGAGACCTGGTTGGGGAGCACATCAAACAGCTGCAGCCGCTGTTAGCTGAAATTCGGACTGAGTCCGTGAAAGCAATTTCGAGTTCAGAGCTCGAACAGGTAACCAGCGAGCTACTGGCTGCCTATTCTGATAACTGTTTCACCCCGCCAAACGAGTGGAAACCCTATGTTGCTGGACTCAGGGCTGAAGGTTTCGATAGCATGGCACAGGAGTTAGAGCAGGCACTAGAAGTTAATGATTTCAATAGCGCAGCATCAATACTCACCGAAATTCGCGCATCTATAGAGAAAAGAGCGCAAAAGCGGTAACGGCCACTGGCTCACTTTCCCGAGCATAAAGAGTAGATATGAACAGCGACGCAACGGTTACGAAAGAGAAACTCAAAGTCTACCTGAAGCTGGCTGATGGCCAGCGTCTGCTGGGTTTCTTCTTTGCAGAATCAACTGAGCGACTACAGGATATTCTAAATGACGCCCGATCCTTTCTACCGCTCCATGCGCTAGGAGACAACGGTAAGTATCAGTTAATTATGGTTTCTAAATCCTTCATTCAGCAGGTTGAGGAGGTGGCAGAACTTCCAAACCTCGATGCCGGCTCTGATAGACGATCTGTAGATAGGCGCACAGGTCACGAGTTACGCCAACCAACAGCACCAAAATTTGAACTAGACTGATAGCGAAAGATCAACTCTGGCACGCCCCCTGCATTGCTTGATCTAAACGCTAACAGACTGGTGAAAATGAGCAATCCATCTACAGCCCCGCAACTTCATAATCTTGAGCTGGCGTCGAATCAGGCAAACTCCCTTGTCGGCCGCTTGATGATAATGCAACTCCAAGTCAGCATGGATCGGCAGACGATCACTGCAGATCACATGGGGCAGGCGATATTGGGTATGAGTGAAGACCAGCCCCTCGCAACCTGGCTTGAGGGACTTGAGCCCACTGAGATTCATAGCCTAATCGGTAAGGTCGATATCGACAGCACTCCTATACTAGTGCGTGACCTTGCGGGTATATATACCCCTGCAAAGCTGTGGCAGTATCGCTCGAGCAGTCAAGCTAATTGGCAGATTGCTATTCAAATTGAGATGCAAAATGCGACTGATGAAAACCCACTGAAGAAGCGTTTTTTTGCTCAGCAGCAGCTTCTCTCAATTATATCGCATGAGCTGAGAACACCTGCAGCAACACTGAAGATGCTGATCGATGAACTGAGCGAGCAGAGCCTCGCTGAGCAGCTGCCGCTAATGCGTGATACCAGCGAGCATCTAATGGCCGTGCTTCAAGATATGCGCCAGGCGATTAATCCCCAGCAGAATTTGCCGCATCAACTGAGGGTATTTCACCCAAATAGACTGCTTGAGAGTGTCACGAGCCAAGTACGACGCATGGCACAGGCGCAGGGCATTGCGCTACGCATGGAGTTGATAAGTGATGAGCAGCTTCGCGTTAAGTCGGATCTTGAGCGGTGCAAGCTGATTATGCTTAACCTCCTAAAGAACGCGGTTCTCCACTCGGATGGCACTGAAGTCTGTGTTAGTGCTGAGGTCAGTGGCGTGACAACTGACGAGCCCTCGATGACCCTTAGTATTCGTGATAACGGAGTGGGCATCGCACCTGCTGAGTTGGACCGCATCCTTCAACCCTTTGAGCGTATGCAAGGGCTGGAGCAGGGCGGTGATGGTGCGGGCCTTGGGTTGTTCGTCGTTAAACAGAGCATCAGTGAACTTGGTGGCACGCTGACCCTTAGCCCAATAGCCTCTGGCGGATTAGAGGCACGCGCAGTGGTACCTATTACTCCGGTGCAGAGCGAGAGCTCCAATCTTGGAGACGCCAGCCAGGAGTCGAAACGTTTCCAGAAGCGTCTAGCCACGATGCGAGTATTGGTTGTCGAAGATGATCCAGTGATTCGCATGGTTTCACAGAAGCTGCTCGCAAAAAGAGTTGGCCAAGTCGATGTTGCGGAGAACGGCGCTGCAGGACTCGAAAAGATCAAAAGTAGCTCCTATGATCTCATTCTTAGTGATTTCTTTATGCCTGTAATGGACGGCGCCGAGATGATCCGTCAAGCGCGCGCCTGCGGAATCTTGACGCCAATAATTTCGGTTACAGCCGCTGTTCTCGGTGAAGAGGCGCAGGAGTTGCGAGATGCGGGGGCCAATCAGGTTTTGGCTAAGCCCATCTCTATGAAGGCTTTCATAGACGCGGTAGAGCAGCTCTAGCCACAATCGAGTGCGCGGAGTATATTGTACGTATTATTAATACGTATGGTGTATTTTATGTCTAGCGATACTCGTCGTAAGGTCTTTGAGGTAGCTGATGAGCTGCTTCGAGAAGGAAAGCGTCCAACACAACAGCTCATTCGGGATCGCATTGGGGTGGGATCGATTACAACCATCAACAAAGGTTTGAATGAGTGGTGGAGCGCGCTAAGCGATCGTTTTAACAACGCCGATGCCTCGGGCACCGTACCCGAGGCGGTTATTCGTCAGAGCGCGAGACTCTGGAGCGAGGCCCTTAGCTACGCTAGGCAAGAGCACAAGAAGCTTCGCTCAGAGCAGGAATCCATTCTAGAAAGCATTAATAATCAACTACTTAAAGAGCGCTCTGAATACGCCGCTAAGCTTCAGGAGCTGAGCGCGACGATCGCCAATCAGCAACGCAATCTTGCCGGCCTAGAGAACGAGCGCCAAAGCCTGCAAAAGACCCTTCACGCGACCGAGGAGGAGTGTTATCGTCTCTCCAAGTTAGAAAACTCACGCAAAAACAGTAGCATAGCCAGCAATGCAGATGAAAATCTGCGTGATCAGTTACTCGAGGAGCGTGTAAAACTGCGCATCAAACAGGACGCAATCGATGAGCTAAGCGTCAAAAATCAGAAGCTTATCGAAGAAAATGCAGAATTAAGATTAAAGCTAAGGCAGGTTAAGAGTTAATCATGGAAAGTCAGCTGAATAGCACGACTACCGATGCAGCGATGCGTGAGCTTGTCAGTTCGGCGAGCACTGGCGACATAATAAATACGGTGACTCAAGCGCAGTTTGACCAACTTAAAAGACTGCTGGTTGAGTACAAAAAAGTTGGCTTGCGTCTATGCTTATTAGATGAAGATGGCTACATATTACGCCAAGTCTCGAGCCGCTCTAAATCCGAACGAGTTGAGCCAGGTTTTAATGAGCAGCAGAAGAGGGTGCTTAAGGCTCTCGAGCGTGTCCTGGAGGCCTGTGAGCGTGAAGACATACGCCTAGTCGGTTACAGTGATTCCCTGGTCGCCGTGCCCGCAGCGCTGTTGCATACTGATCTGGCATCAGCCGAAGCTCGCGAACTGGAAACTGGGGACGTCTATCTTGGTGCCGACCTTTTGAAAAGTTGATCATGAGAACTTAAGTGAGCAATTAAATGCCGAAGACTATCAGTGTTGTACTCGCAGATGACCACCCGATCGTACTAGCGGGTTACCAACACCTGCTTGAAGACGAGGGCGGGGTGCATATTATTGCTCAAACAGGCAGTTCAGACGAGGCTATTAGTCTTTGCGTAGAGCATGAGCCGGATATCCTTGTACTAGATCTAGGGCTACCCGAGTCCGAGGGAAATGAGCAGACGCACTCCCTGGGCGGGATCGGCGTGATCAAGACGCTAGCCGAGAAGGGCATCGAGACCAAGGTCTTAATTTCAACGATGCTGGATAAATCGCCGGTGCCTCAGCGCGTGCTTCAGGCTGGTGCGCAAGGCTATCTAGTGAAGACTGAAGCGGCGGATGAGTTAGTTAATGCGGTTCGTACGGTTGCGTCCGGCGGTCAGTACATTTCCCCGTCGATCGCTATGGAGCTAGCCACAGATAGCGAAGCTATCACTCGAATCGAGGATCTCTCTAAGCGCGAGCTACAAATCTTCTTGCTATTAGCGGAGGGGTTACCAGCTGTCGAGATCGCTGAAAAGACCAATCTAAGCCCCAAAACCGTACATGCTCACCGTGCCAATATCCTGCGTAAACTCAACCTTAAGAACAACTCAGACCTAGTGCGCTTTGCGCTCTCGTCCGGCGTTATTCAGCAGTAACAACTATGAATGTAGGTGCTACGGATGCAGGGGCTGAGCTAGCCGAAGATCCAAACAGTACTACAGCACTTTGGGCGGCCATCAATGTTGGCGATCAAATTCAGCTCGAGGCTGATCTTATCGAACAGGGTGTGCGACGCCTCAGCAAATCAAAATTCTACACGGTATTAGCGAAGGTTGATTCTCAGGGCGGCGCTTACTTCGATGCTTTCGTGGTTGAGTCTGATCTTGTCAATGAGCTAGTGCATGTCTCACCAGCGTTTGTCTGCAACTATAACAAGGCTGATCACGTACCGACCCTCGCGTAACAGATTGGTTTAACTCCTCAAGACGACTCCCATAACCGAAAGGTTGGTGCAGTTCGCACGACGCCTTAGCTTAGCGCCTCTACCAATTATTATTTAACATAATATATATTATACGCAATCGTAAACATCAGTATTTGGAGGGCTTGGACTGTGTAAAAGCATACTTACCATGATGATTTCTAATGCCTGATACGCCCCTGGCATGCTCAGAACAGCCTAAAACCCACAGAAAAAGTAGCGAAATAGATTCTGAACCGCTAGCCTAGGCGCTTCTGAACTAAGGAAGCGTTTTAATGAGCACCGAACTACCACACTGTCCGAAATGCAAATCTCCCTATGCGTATGAAGATCAGCAGATGCTGATTTGTCCAGAGTGTGGTCATGAATGGGATCCAGCTGCCCCAGTTATTGATGAAGATGCTCTTGTCGTAAAGGATTCAAACGGCAATGTGTTGAATGAAGGCGATTCTGTGACCCTAATTAAGGACCTGAAGATCAAAGGCTCATCAAATGTTGCCAAGATAGGCACACGCGCCAAGATTGGACGCCTTGTAGACGGTGATCACGACCTAGATTGCAAAATGGACGGTTTCGGAGCAATCATGTTGAAATCACAGTTTGTTAAAAAGGCCTGATAAGCTATTAAAAACAATAATTTGAGAGCGCTATCTTAAGTTTTAGGTAGCCTTTTGCTTTTATATTGACCTAGAACAACAGATAGCGCTGTTAAGTCGTTATTTTCTGGTGCTATTTAATCTCTAGGCTAGACTACAGCTAGCCCCATTTAACGCATGAAGAGCTTAATGGCTCTGCGTTTATTACCGCTCGAGGAGTTTATGGATAGCCTCTCACAGCTCGCTAGCTTTGTTTTGAGTCATATTCCAGGGTTGATTACTCTGTTGATCATCCTGGGTATTGGCATACTCTATGTACAAGATCGCAGTCAGGTCGATCAGACAATTAGGCGCAACTACCCTGTTATTGGCCGTTTTCGCTACTTCTTCGAGGATCTTGGGGTCTTCTTTCGGCAGTACTTCTTCGCCCTCGACCGAGAGGAGATGCCGTTTAACCGCGCCGACCGCTCATGGGCCTATCGGGCCGCTAAGCGCGAATCAACGCTTCAGGCTTTCGGTTCAACCCGTGTCCAGCATGAGGGCGACGTGGTGTTTGCCAACGCGGTTATTCCCTTTACCGGCGAGAGCAGTAATACCCCGCTGACATTCGGACCAGAGTGCCGAGCCCCCTACACTACTGACCGCCGCTTTCACATTTCAGGCATGAGCTATGGCGCGATCTCCAAGCCCGCTGTTACTGCTCTTGCACTGGGTGCTAAGCAGGCAGGCATCTGGATCAACACCGGTGAAGGTGGTGCCAGCGATGCGCATCTAGAGTCCGGTGCCGATCTTGTCTGTCAGATTGGTACCGCTAAATTCGGAGTTCGAACGGCTGACGGGCATCTAGATCCCGAAAAGCTCAAGTCTCTCGCCGCGCGGGAGTCTGTAAAGATGTTTGAGATTAAGATCAGTCAGGGAGCTAAGCCGGGCAAAGGCGGTATTCTTCCAGCAGACAAAGTAACCCCCGAAATTGCAGCGCAACGAGGTATTCCGGTCGGTGAGGCGAGCATTTCACCGCCAGGGCATGAGGAGATTAATAGCGCTTCTGATCTATTCGATTTTATCCATCAAGTCCGTGAACTCACCGGAAAACCAACCGGATTTAAAATCTGCATCGGCAATATGGACGATTTCCGAGCTGTACTAGAGGTACTAGTAGTCGCCGCGCAAAAAGCCTCTGAATCAGTAGCCGCTGACCAGTCTAAACAGGTTTTTGAGGCCTACCTAGCCGACTACGCTCCCGATTTCATCACACTGGACAGCGGCAATGGCGGCACCGGCGCTGCGCCTATGTCGTTGATTGATGCTGCTGGTATGAATATTCAGGAGTCTCTGCCCTCTGTGGTCAATCTTTTAACCTCTATGGGGCTGCGCGAGCGGATACGGGTAGTCGCATCGGGTAAGTTGATTACCCCTGTCGATGTTGCCTGGGCGCTCTGCGCAGGGGCCGACTGCGTGACCAGTGCTCGCGGCTTCATGTTCTCACTCGGCTGCATCCAGGCACTGCAGTGCCATCAAAACACCTGCCCCACAGGAATAACGACGCATAACAATAAGTTACAGCGAGGATTGGATGCGAAGGTTAAATCCAATCGCGTCGCTAACTATGCCAATGAGATGCATGCTGAACTGGATACGATTGCCCACAGCTGTGGTGCTGCGAATGCATCAATGCTCAATCGCAGTCATGCAATGATCTATGTCGGCAACCAACGCGCTGTATCGATGACACAGGTCTACGCCGGTGACTTAACGCATGAAAAGTAGTTCGACTTAAGCTCTTTATCAGTGCGCGAAGAGGCGTTTCTGCAGATCAGTGCTGACGCAATCAAGATCGAGATGCATGAGCAGGTCCCACTGCAGTGCTCGACGCGATGACCGGTGTACCTCAAATCCATAGTTATCTAACAGACGTGCTCGACGATCAATTTCAGGACAACACTGGCTTGATGGCATCACTAGCTGTAGGTTGTTCTGTTTGCCAGCAATAAAGTTCAATAGAAAGCAGAGTTCTGCGCCCTGCTCGTCTCTCCAGCGAGTCAAAACTCGGTGTTGTGAGTGTCTGTCGAGAGACTCTGTCTCAAGCACCACTGACCCAGTGTAGGTCCATTGTGATTGGAGAAGTTCCTCGGCGTTGAGAGAATGCTGTCGTTCGGTTTTGGCGATGCTAGTCATAGGGACAAATCTCCGCTCGTTTATCTTAACTTAGAGCGGAGATTGCAAGCCCTGTGCCAACTAATACCCTCCCAGAGGGTTGGGTAAGATTACCCGCGGATTATTGCCGGCACACCAATCAGCATCGGATGCAGCCAGATAGCGAACACGGCTGTGAGCACCACACCGACTGCAACTGTTAATAGAGTCGCCCCTAGGGTTGAAGCTGTTGGTCCTAGCCCGGCCGCCCGATCGGCCCTGCGATGTTTGATAAAGGCCAGAACACCCCAAGCCAGAAAGCTACCGAATAGAATCAGATCAGCGAGGGTCCCATTAACCAACAGGTGCGCTATCGTCCAAGTTTTAACAGCGATCAGCATTGGGTGCCCAAGTCGAGCTTTAATCGCATTACCCGGCACATAGGTTGCCGCAAGGAAGATAAACGCGACCAGCATCAACAGTGCTGTTATGTGAGAGAGAAAGGCGGGGGGATGCCAGATCCACACCGGCTCCATGCGCGCCGCTCCGTATCCGGTTGCGATCAGGTACAGGCCGATCACTGAGACCAGGCTAAAGAGCCCTTTCCAAGCACCTGCACCGAGTTTCTCCACCATGTTTTCGCGCTTTGCGGGTTGCAGAGCCGGCAGAAGATGGATGCCTAAAAATAGAATTAGACCGATCACCAGTGATGTCATTTAACAGCTCCTTGATGCTGATTTATCCATGTTTCAATTTTCTGGGCCACAGCCGCTAGCTGGCGGTGTGCACCCGGTAGTATGTCCGTACTGCTGAGTATCAGTGCGGGTTGTTCGAATCGCTGTAAAAGCAGGCGTCCGCCGCTCCCTTTTACTCCACCAAAACCAGGCTCCATCTGCAAACCAGAGATCTCCTCCAGCGCACCGCTCCAGCGATTGATCCCTGACAAGAGTCCGATACTCAACAGGCGATACATACCTTTGTCGGCATCCAGTTGCAATCGGTGATACTTCTGTAACGCAAGAATAGCGATCAACAAAAAATTAAATAGCGTGAAGTGCAGAGGTTTCAGCCCTGTTTCAACGGCTAGTGCAAGAAACCAAAAGAGCGCAAAGAGGCCCACACATAACAGCGCCAGCACTACTGGAAACTGCTGATATTCAAGCTGATTTTGCTTCTCGACTAACATACGCATACTCTGAGTTTGGGCATTACGGATCAATCTTACAAGCGATATACTGAAACAAAATTATTCTGAGGTATCTGATGAAGCTGATCTACGTACTCGATCCGATGTGTTCTTGGTGTTGGGCCTTTCGCCCTCAGCTACAGCAGTTTCTCAGCCGACATCCCGAGTTGGAGCTCGATCTAATACTCGGCGGCTTAGCGCCAGACTCCGATCAACCGATGCCAACAGCTCAACGCCACCAAATTGAGCAGATTTGGCATCAGATCGCGGAGCAGACCGGGGCCGAGTTTAACTACGAGTTTTGGCAGAAAAACACTCCAAGACGTTCCACCTATCCTGCGTGCCGGGCCGTCATTGCTGCTGACCGGTTAGCTAACAAAGCAACGGAGATGGTCGATGCGATACAGCAGGCCTACTATCTGCGAGCGATGAACCCCAGCGACTCCTCTACATTGATACAACTCGCTGGCGAACTCGGTATCAGTGAGGGCGATTTTGCAGAAGCTCTGGCCGGTGAAGCGGTCGAGAATCAATTCAAGCAAGATTTATCGCGCGCCCGCTCAATGGGTATCTCTGGATTTCCCGCACTTATAGTTGAGATCAACGGCGCTTATCACGCGTTAGCACTGGGGTACACTCAGTGCGCCAAAATTGAGCAGAGATTCAGCCAATTGACCGCAGATTAGCGCGCTGGTTGCTTAGGATAGAGCGTCTCGAAAGGTTGAGTTGGCGTAAGATTGATCGAGTGACCCAGGTCACTGAACACGCCCTGCTGCAGACCCAAACGCACGGAGTCCTCTAATAGCAGCCCTTCAATTTCGCGCTCCAGCAGTTTGCGCAGCTCGGCTTGGTTCCGTCGACCTTGGCGGTAGTCTCGAATGCTTGGTATTAGGCGTAAGATTGCCTGCCGGTCGCGAGTGGCGCGCAAAAACAGCATCAACCGTTTAGCTAACTGCTCGAGTTTACTGCGGCTGCCTTCTATGTAGCCTCTGCTTGCTGTCTGCACTGCCGTGAACATTGCATCCGCGCCACAGATTCCTTCATTCCAGTGTATAAGTAGCTGCTTCCGATTGGCCTCCAGCAGACGCTCAATGCTATGAGTGTCAAACCCGGTCTGTTTCAGATAAGAAACCGTCATTCCAATCCCCTACTTGTCTTACTCTCGATAAACACTAATTCAGCCAGATAAATTTTTGCTGAAAGCCGAACCGTTCAACCCATAGGTTGAAAGCGATTGAGCCGTTATGGAGAAGCAAAGAGCGAGCCAACTTTCCCGTATTAACTTCGAAAAGTTCGTATTGAAGATTATATAATAAACCTCTAATATACACCGACTTTGGAAACTATCGAGACGCGATAACTCATGGAAATAGTAAATTTCACTCCTGTCCCCGCTTTTATTGGCGGCGCATTGATCGGGCTTTCAGCAGCCTTCCTACTTTTGGTAAAAGGCCGTGTAGCAGGTATCTCGGGTATTGCCGGCGGTATTATTCTGCCTGAGAAAGGCGATGTGCCTTGGCGAATTCTGTTTGTGCTGGGGCTTGTTCTTGGCGGTCTAATCTACCAGTTCTTTGACCTGGGCCCCGATGTAGCACTGATAGAGGCACAGACCGATAAAGGCATGTTGATCGTTGCGGGTCTGTTAGTGGGCATAGGAACTACTGTTGGTACCGGCTGCACCAGTGGCCACGGTATCTGTGGCCTTGCTCGTCGTAGCCCGCGCTCATTGGTTGCCACACTCACGTTTATGGCGAGTGCGATGGTGACAGTCTTTGTTGTTCGTCACTTAGGAGGTGCCTAGTATGATGCCGCTAATTGCCGCCCTGGCTGCGGGTACTCTCTTCGGTTTGGGATTAGCAATCGCCGGTATGATCGATCCCGCAAAAGTTGTTAACTTCCTGGATATCTTTGGCACTTGGGACCCCTCCCTTGCATTCGTAATGGGTGGTGGCTTGCTAGTGAACGCGATCGCGACCCCGTTCATCATGCGCCGTAAGACACCGATTCTTGCCGAATTCTTCCGCACGCCGACTAAGCATCAGGTGGATAAACGCTTGATCATCGGTGGGGTGCTCTTTGGTGCCGGTTGGGGAATCGGTGGTTACTGCCCAGGCCCTATGCTGACCTCTTTGAGCTTTGCAAACAGCGATATTATTGTTGTGGTTGGTGCCTACATCGTCGGAACCTTCCTTGCCCGAACAATGCTACGTGCATGGGAACGCGACCAGCAGGCTCAGGCGCAGCGGGATCAGCAATCCTGCGTAGAGTGAAACCAAGCTGAGACAGTCGGGGTTGGACTATCAGTCCAGCCCCAAAAATCCACCCGTTTGATGCGCCCACAGCTGGGCATAAATACCCTTGTAGCGTAGCAGCTCTTCATGCGTCCCCTGCTCAACGATCTCTCCCTTGTCGATAACCACCAAACGATCTAGCGCGGCTATGGTCGATAGTCGATGCGCGATAGCAATAACCGTCTTGCCCTGCATCAACTCATATAGGCTCTCCTGAATGGCCGCCTCTACCTCTGAATCCAGGGCCGAAGTAGCTTCATCGAGTACTAGGATTGGAGCATCTTTTAGCAGTACACGGGCAATAGCGATGCGCTGACGCTGTCCACCTGAGAGCTTAACGCCACGCTCTCCGACCTGAGCGTCAAGACCGGCATTGCCGCTTGGATCAGAGAGCTGATCAATGAACTGCTCCGCCTGTGCACCCCTGAGCGCCTGCATCAACTCCTCTTCAGTTGCATCAGGTCTGCCGTAAAGGATGTTATCGCGAATCGAACGGTGCAGCAGTGAGGTATCTTGGGTCACCATGCCGATCTTCGAGCGCAGCGAATCCTGGGTAACCTCTCGCAACTCCTGACCATCGATACGAATCGCGCCGCCATCAATTTCATAGAAGCGCAGCAGGAGGTTAACGAGTGTAGATTTGCCCGCCCCAGAGCGCCCTACTATTCCGACCTTCTCGCCCGGTTTGATATCAAGCTTTAGCTTGTTAAAGACCTGAACCTTCTCGCCGTAAGAGAAATCCACCTGATCGAACTCAATATGCCCCTGCTCGACCTCTATGTTGCGTGCGTGCGCCGCATCCTGAATATCTACCGGTTTCGATAGTGTGTTCATGCCGTCGACGACCGTGCCGATATTCTCGAACAGCGCACTGACTTCCCACATAATCCACATAGAGATCCCGTTGAGGCGCAGCGCCATGCTGACGGCGATCGCTATGGCACCCACAGTAATATCACCCTGCGACCAGAGATAGATCGCTAACGCGGCTGTAGAGAAGGCCAGCACATAGTTAGAGAGCTGCACACTGAAGTTCAGCCCCGTGCCGAGGCGCATCTGGCGGTAAACGGTGTACAGAAACTCGCGCATACTTGATTCGGCGTAGTCGGATTCGCGTTGTGTATGCGCAAAGAGTTTCACGGTGCTGATATTGGTATAAGAGTCAACGATACGACCTGTCATCGTCGAGCGCGCATCCGCTTGCTCAGTCGCGACTCGCTTCAGGCGGGGCACGAAATAGATCTGCAAACCGATGTAGATAGCCAGCCAGCCCAGCATCGGCAGCATCAGCACCCAATCTGCTTGGGCGACCAGTACCACCATGCTGATGAAGTAGACCAACACGTAAACCATCACGTCCAGCAGTTTCATTACGGTCTCGCGCACCGCGAGCGCAGTCTGCATCACCTTAGTCGCGATGCGTCCAGCGAAGTCATTCTGGTAGAAGCTCAAACTTTGTCGTAGCAGATAACGGTGGGCCATCCAGCGAATCGCCATCGGATAATTGCCCAATAAGCTCTGATGGAGCAGCAGCGCATGCAGCAGCGTTACCGCTGGGATCGCGATCAGCGTCACCAGACTCATCCACAACAGTGTACTACCCTCCTCAGCAAAGAGGGTTTGTGGATCCTTGTCTGATAACCAGTCGACTAGCTGACCCAAGAAGCTGAACAGGGTTACCTCCAAGATCGCGATCGTCGCCGTGCTCAGAGACAAACCGATCAGAGGCAGCTCAAAACCCCGCGTGTAGTGGCGACAAAACGCCCACAACCCCTCTGGCGGTTGTTCAGCCTCACGATCAGGTAGGGCTTGTGTAAAACGTTCAAACAGTTGAAGTAGCATTGAATTCCCAAAGATCTCCCGTGAGGGAGTAACGGTGCTGAAAGATTCAGCAAAAATAGATTCGACTCAGGTTGCCTAGTATAGTCCTACGCACTATCTATCCCAAGAGCTCTAAGGATTTGAAGATGTTGAAGTTTGGAATACTAGGCAATGCAAAAATTGCTCGCGAAAAGGTCTGCCCCGCGATTGTTGCTGCCGGACATCAAGTTTATGCGCTGGCCACTGCTCGCCCTGACGCTGCAGCTAATATCATCGAGCCGTTCAATATCAGCAAAACTTACCCCGACTACGATCAACTGCTGAGCGATCCAGAGATAGATGCGATCTACATTCCCCTCCCCAACCATCTACATGTTGAGTACTCGATCAAGGGGCTAGAGGCTGGCAAAGCGGTCCTCTGCGAGAAGCCGGTCGCACTCGATCAAGCTGATCTGAGCCGTTTAGAGGCCGCCGTAGAGAAACACCCCGGAGTTCTGATGGAAGCCTTCATGGTAGCCTACAACCCGCAATGGCGCCTGCTGCGTGAGGAGTTGCTGCCAAAGATCGGTCCAATCCAATCGGCACACTGTATCTTCGCTTACAAAAACTTAGATCCAAAAAATATTCGGGCGAAAGCGGAACTTGGTGGTGGTGGCCTTCTCGATATTGGTTGCTACGCGACACTAGCGGGGCGCTGGATCTTTGACGCTCAGCCCAAAGTGATGGCGTCGCGACGTGTATTGGATCGCGAGGGCGGTGTGGATCGCCTCACCAGCGCCATGCTTGATTACGGACAGGGCCGCACATACGCATTTACGGTAGCGACCCAAGCCTGCTTGCACCAGCGTATCACGATTCTAGGAACCCAGGGTTGGGCTGAAGTGATGGTGCCTTTCAATCCAGATAGTGAAGAGGATGCACGTTTCCGTTGGGAAGTTGAAGGTGGTCGAGGTGAAGGCACTCTGATCGAGATGCCACCGATAGATCAGTACACCGAGATGGTTAAGGCGTTCGCATCCAAGGTTGATGCGGGCGTGTCGTGGAACAACTTAGAGCAGTCGCGTCAGGTGATGGAAGTACTTGACCAAATCAAAACCCAGGCGGTAACCGATGTAGTCCCCTCCGCCCACATGGCCTAGGGAAGCTAGATAGCGAGGTTCAGACAAATGTCAGAGATCTGTTCTAATCTCTTATTAAATCTACTGTTTTAAGAGCTAAGAAGGTCCTAAACATGCGTGTACTCCTGGTAGAAGATGAAGCCGCGTTGGCAAGTGCACTAGCTGAGCATCTAGAGCTTCAAGGGATGGCGGTTGATAGTTTTGATCATCTACGGCTGGCCGACGGTGCGCTGCGCACAACCGAGTATGACCTGGTGCTACTCGACCTTCAGCTGCCCGATGGCGACGCAATCCCTTGGCTTAAGCAGCAACGGCAGCAGCAGTTAAAAACCCCGGTCATCATACTGACTGCACGCGACCAGATCAGCGATCGGATCGCAGGACTCGACGCCGGTGCCGATGATTACGTCATCAAGCCCTACGATTTGGATGAGGTGAGTGCACGGATTCTGGCTGTCACCCGCCGGCAGTCCGGGCTAGCTACCAATGAGGTGCAGTACGGCAATCTCAGCATCGATTTGCAACGGCGCCACCTGGCGTTGGATGGCGAGCGTGTTGAGCTCACCGCTCGCGAATGGAGTATTCTCGAAACGCTGATAAAGCGCCCCGGTCACGTTGTCAGCAAAGAGCAGATTGAAGATCGACTCTACGCCTTCGGCCACGAGGTTGAGAGCAATACCGTAGAGGTCTACATCAGCCGACTGCGCAAGAAGCTTGGCCGGGAGCAGATAACCACTGTGCGCGGACTCGGCTATCGCTTGGATACCGAGACGGCATGAGCCGACCCTCAACGCTCGCGGCACGTCTGGGCACCCGTATTGCGATCAGTCTATTAATCGCCTGGATTCTGGCGACCCTGGTATCGCTAGCCGTTTTGATGCGCGAGCTCAACTACTCCTATGATAAAACGCTACGGGAGACGGCTCAGCGCCTGCTGCCTCTGGCCATATCAGATTATCAACTGCATCAGGTCGGCCTGCTCGAACTGCGACCGGATCTGAGCCTGCTGCAGAATTTTGACCTGGGTATTACTCACCGTCTGCTAAGCGACCAGCCCGAGTACCTGCTGTATCAACTGCGAGATTGGCGCGGTAAGGTGCTACTGAGCTCGCACAACGCACCGATGAGCCCAATGCTACCTGCGATTCAACCGGGCTTCGCCTCCCTTGAACACTTCAGGCTATATACGGCCTCGACGCCGGACGGCCTCTACCATATTCAGGTGGCTGAATCGGTAAAGCACCGCTATGGTGCGCTGGTCGACTCGCTAATTCTATTCTTGCTGGTGTTCGTGCTTGCCCTTCCGGTCAGCGTGCTGCTGGTTTACGCCGCGGTGCGCAAACAATTAGTGCCGGTCAATTTGTTTACTAAGGCGATCGCACGACGCCACGGTCACAATCTCAAACCGATTGATCCGATGGATCTGCCAGATGATTTTCTGGAGGTGCAGCAGGCAACCAACGACCTGCTTGAACGGCTGCGCAGTGCGCTTAACTCCGAACGTGAATTTGCTGCTAATGCCGCGCATGAGCTGCGTACCCCGCTAGCCGTTGCGTCAGTACAGCTGCAGCGCTTGCAGCAGGAGCTCGGTGGTGATGCCGATCGACGTGAACGTTTGAGCACTGTCTCTCTTAGCCTGCAGCGCTTGACGCGCTTGGTTGATAAGCTGCTGCAGTTGGCGCGCGCGGAATCTGCGGGCCTCTACTCAGGTACCCCTACGCCGATTGATCGTGTGGCTCAGATGGTCGCACGTGAATTGGATCCGAGTGGGCAACGTATTGAGTTACTCGTCAGCGGCGCACCGAATTTGCAGCTAGACCCAGACGCCTTGGCAGTTATCCTCTCAAACCTGCTAGAGAACGGTCTGAAGTATGCGCCAAGCGAGAGCCCGGTCATTCTGCGCGCTGACAAAGATGCGCAGGTCCATGTAGAGAACCTAGCGCCTAACCTAGACGCAGAGAGTCTGCAGACTCTTCAGCAGCGGTTTGTTCGCGGTTCCGAACGAAACAAACCAGGCGCCGGCCTAGGATTAGCTATCGTCTCGGCCTTCTGTCAGCAGCTAGACATAAAGCTATCCCTGGGACTGGTCGGCACCGGGCGGGGTCAACGGTTACAGGTGAGTCTGGACTTCTCGGCGGTCACTCTGGCGACAGAGCCGGCTCCCCCATCACCCAAGTCTGTTTAACTGCACGCTCATCACCCAAAATCATTAGAGCGAAGATCAGCTCGTCGATCTCTATCGGGTGCTCCAACCGCAGCTTAAGTTGTGGAATGCGTTCAGGCGCTAGCAGAACGCAGTCCGCCTCTTTGCCGACTTCAAAATTACCGATATAGGCATCGAGTTGTAGTGCTCGAGCCGCACCGAGCGTCGCTAGAAAGAGCGCTTGCTGGGGTGTGAGCCCCTCACCCGCCATCTGCTGTACCTTGTAGGCATCCCCCAGCGCGCTCAGCATTGAGAGGTTGGTACCTCCGCCCACATCAGTCCCCACACCTACCTGCACGCCTGCGTTTAACGCACCGTTGATGGAGAAGAGTCCAGAGCCAAGGAACAGGTTTGAGCTGGGGCAGTGGCAAACGGTAGAGCCCGCTTCAGCCAAACATTGATGGTCCTCAGTGTCCAAGTGGATGCCGTGTGCGAATACCGCCCGATCGGTGACCAGTCCAGCCTGTTTGTACGCATCCAGATAGGAGCGGCTCTCGGGGTAGAGTTCAGCCACCCAAGCACACTCATCTACATTTTCTGCCACATGAGTGTGCAGATAGGTCTGCGGGTAGTCGCAGAGCAACTGCCCAGCTGCGAGCAACTGAGCCTCGCTCGAAGTGGGGGCAAACCTGGGGGTTACCGCGTAGTCTAAACGGCCGACCCCTCGCCAGCGCTCGATCAATTCGGCTGACTCATCGTAAGCGCGTTCGGGCGTGTCACAGAGTGCCTCGGGCGCATGCTGATCCATCAGCACTTTTCCGCTGAGAATCCGTAGATTGCGCTGCTGCGCTTGCTCAAAAAAAGCATCCACTGAATTGACGGCTGAAGTTGCGAACACCAACGCGGTGGTCGTTCCTTGTGCCAGAAGTTGATCAAGGAAAGCGCCGGCCTGACGGCTCGCATAAGGCTTATCCGCATACTTCTGCTCTACCGGAAAGGTGTAACGGTTGAGCCACTCCAGTAGTTGTGTACCATAAGCCGCAATCATCTCAAGCTGCGGATAGTGCACGTGCATATCGATGAGGCCGGGGATCAGGATATGGTCGGGGTAGTGCTCCACAGCGGTACCCGGCGGTAGTTGCGCTAGCAGTAGCTCGGCGTTCCCAAGCTGTTTCACACGGCCATCAGCGATCCAGAGTAGACCGTCAGGCAGGTACTCCCACTGAGCATCGAGAGCGGATTTAGAGCTGTCGGGAAAGTGAAGGATGGAGGCGCGGATACATCGTTGCATCAACGGGCACCGCTATCCGTCTTAAGTGGCCGAACGATGGCTAGCTTGCTGTCACTCGCTGACTCAATAGAATCGTCGCCGCAGAGTTTTTGGCGCTTGTACATCAGATCTGCGGCAATAGACACAGCGATCTCAGTCGGTGTTTTAGTTTTTAAGTCGGGCAGTCCGATCGGTGTATCAATTCGATCCTTCTCAGACTGTGCGATACCGCGCTGATCTAGGCGCTGCATAAACCGACGCGCTTTCGTGTTCGAGCCGATCATCCCCAAATAATCAAACTCACAGCTAAGCGCGGCAAGTACCAGTTCGAAGTCGAGTTGATGATCGTGCGTCATAATTAACGACCAAGCCCGTTTTGGCAAAGATCCTGCGACATCAATAGGGTCACGTTCTACTCGATTAACACCCGGGGGTATCGCATGGGTAAAGAGTTCATCGCGATCATCAATCCAGTGCACATTGAATCCAAGGCCGGCCAATATTGGCACCAACGCTTGGGCTACATGCCCCGCACCGAATAGATAGAGCTGCACCAAACTGGCATTAAAGACCTCGAACAGTACGCGAACTTCGCCGCCACAACACTGCCCCAGTGAGCTGTTTAGTGTGTAGGGCTTCTCAAACACTCCATCGACCCCTTGGTGGATCAACTCACGCGCATAGCCGACTGCATCGTACTCAAGATTGCCGCCGCCGAGGGACTCAACGACCTTATCGAGCGTTACCACCATTTTGGTTCCGCGCGACCGAGGGCTTGAACCACGATCAGCAATTTGGGTAACAAGTACCGCCGCCTGGCCCGACTCGATGGTATCTGCGAGTGCTTTGCTCCACTGACTAAACAACTATTAATTCCTTATTATTCAATACGTAAAGAGGCCCTTTAAATCTGAAATCTGGTATTGCGCCTGCCACGCTAGTGCGCTCTGTTTAGCTGCGCCAGTGCGGACACAACGGCTTCTGGCGTTGCTGGCGCCTGCAGTTGAATCCAGCGTTGGTAGCCTGCCACACTTGCAATAGCATCTTCAATGGCACACCAGGCCGAGATTGCGAGCATCAACGGCGGCTCGCCAACAGCCTTAGAGCTGTAAATTGTCGCAGCCGAGTTAGGCTCCTGCAGCAGCTCGATACGCAGATCCGTTGGACGATCAGAAACCGCAGGGATCTTATAGGTTGCCGGAGAGTTCGTCAGTAAGCGACCGTCATCGCTCCAACAGAGCTCTTCCGTCGTTAACCACCCCAACCCCTGTACGTAGCCACCCTCAATCTGTCCCAGATCAATACTCGGGTTAAGACTCATACCCGCGTCATGCAAAATATCGGCCCGTATCACCTGAGACATACCAGTGAGTCGGTCCACCTCAACTTCGGTACAGGCGACTCCCAAGGCGAAATAGTAGAACGGCTGGCCTTTTGCCTGTTTGCGGTCGTACCAGATCTCCGGCGTTTTGTAGAAACCGGTCGCTGATAGAGAGACACGCGCCATATAGGCCTGCTGTACCAGCTCGGCAAAACTCTGCTCGCCTCCCGGCCAACTAACCATCCCATCAGCAAAGCGCACTGACTGCGCCTCTATACCCTGACACTTTACCAAATGCTCGACAAGACGTTCACGCAAGGTCAGCGCAGCATTACGGGCAGCCATACCGTTGAGGTCAGCGCCACTTGAAGCGGCTGTCGGCGACGTGTTGGGTACCTTATCGGTGCGAGTAGAGCTCATTCTAACCTGGCCTAAAGCGACTCCCAGCACCGCCGCAACGATCTGGCTCACTTTGGTGTAAAGACCCTGCCCCATCTCTGTACCGGCCTGGCTTACGAGTACCGACCCATCAGTGTAGATATGCAAAAGTACGCCGGCTTGGTTCAGGTGTTTGCCGGTGAAAGAGATTCCAAACTTAACAGGCGTCAGCGCTAAGCCTTTTAAGTAGCGCGGATCGGTGGTGTTGTGGGCGGTAATCGCCTGGCGACGATCGCGGTAGTCCGCACTCTGCTCGAGTCTTTGCATCATTGAGCGTAGTTGACTGCCGTCGACCTGCTGATGATAGGGAGTGGTCGCTCCCGACTCTGGATAGAGGTTCCTCAAGCGCAGATCTAAAGGGTCGAGAGCAAGCTCACGCGCGATCTGCTGCATCATCGCTTCTCCAGCAAGCATCCCCTGGGGCCCGCCAAAGCCACGAAAAGCCGTATTGGAGACCTTATCAGTACGCCAACGCTCACCGAGGATGCGAGCATTTGGCAGATTATAGGCATTATCAAAGTGGAACATCGCTCGATCGACGATTGCGTCTGAGAGATCCGCAGAGCAACCGCAATCACCGTCCAGCACAGCCGTTACTGCTTCTATCTTTCCCTCCGCCGTAACGGCAGCTCGATAAGCTGCCTCGAAAGGGTGGCGTTTACCCGTTAGCATCATATCCTGAGCTCGAGGTAGACGTAGTTTAACAGCCTGCCCTGTACGCTGTGCAGCAACGGCTGCTAGGCATGCCCAGGCAGCAGCCTGACTCTCCTTGCCGCCAAAACCTCCACCCATGCGGCGCACTTCGACACATACCTGGTTGAATTCGAGGCCACAGACCTCAGCCACCAATTTCTGCACTTCGCTGGGATGCTGAGTTGAGCAGTGAATCTGCAAGCTACCATCTTCGTTTGGCAAGGCGACTGAGGCCTGCCCCTCTAGGTAGACATGCTCTTGACCACCGATTTGAAGGCCACCAACAATCACTTTATCGGCAGACGCGAGAACCGCATCCGGATCACCTTTGAGTAGTTCATGACTCGGTCGGACACGCGCTTGAGCAGAGCGAGCTTGGGCTAGCGTTAGAATCGGCGCCTCTTCGCAGTACTCCACTTCGGCCAGCAGCGCCGCGCGGCGCGCCTGTATCTCAGTTTTCGCAATTACGACAAACAGCGCCTGTCCGTGAAATATGACCTCTGTATCAACGAGTAGCGGGTCGCCAGGGAAGATCGGTCCAACATCTTTAAGAGCTGGTAGGTCTGAGTATGTTAGTAGGTCAACCACCCCTGGTGCTGCTCGCACAGCGTTGAGATTCAGAGACCTCACCTCTCCACGCGCGATACTCGTCTGCCCTACCGCAGCGAACAGAGAACCCTGAGGCAGTGGAATATCATCTATGTAACGGGCATCGCCGGTTACGTGAAGTTTGGCGGACTCATGCTCGATACTCAAACCCACTGGCAAACTACTCTTCATCGCTCACCTCCGCAGTCTGCAAAGCATCTAAAAGCAACGCAGTTGTACAGTGCAGACGGTAGTCGGCGCTAGCGCGCAGATCATCTAGCGGGTGCAGGTGCTTATCGACCAGCGCGCGAATTGACCTGTAATCCCAGGCTCCAGTCTCAGTGCCCTGCAACTCAGCGGCCAAGCTCGACGCGTTGATTGGAGTTGCCGCCACACCGCCAAGCCCGAGCGCTAGGTGCGCAATTCGACCACGAGCAACGGTGATGCAGGCGGCGAAAAGCAAGGCCGAAATATCATCTTCGCGCCGTTTTGAGACCTTCTCGACTATGAGTTTTTGAGGTCCCTCAGGTAAGCGCAAACTCACCGAGTGGATAATTTCGTTGGGTTCCAGAACCGTCGTCCGATAACCGGTGAAGAACTGAGCGAGAGGGACGTCGCGCGTTCCCTGAGCACTCCAACACCGCACCTCTGCGCCGAGGGCCAAGAACAGCGGCGGCAGGTCTCCGATCGGTGAAGCGGTTCCGAGATTCCCACCCACAGTGCCGCGATTGCGGATCTGATCAGAGCCTATATGTAGTAGCAGGTTTGCGAGTTCAGGTAAGGCTGCGCTTGCCCAGTCCAATAGCTGGTTGAAGCTCACTCCCGCCCCGACTCTTACCTGACTGGACTCTCTCTCCTCAACAATCTGCTGCAGCTCCCGAATTCGACTCAACCCGATCATCCGAGGCTTTCTCTTCAGTTGTTGAGTCACCTCCAGCATCAGGTCCGTTCCACCAGCGACAAGCTCGTAATTCAAGCTTTGCGACTGCAGACGAGCCAACTCATTTAACGACTCGGGAAGCATCAGCGCACAATCCTGCCCAAGGGGCGGTATTTGATTAAGCTGATTAGCTATCTCAACCCGATCGATCTGAGTTTCATAGTTTTGTGCGGCCCGTTTCACGGCGCTGACAATGGTGCCATAGCCCGTACAGCGGCAAAGGTTACCCGCAACCGCCTGGCTCGCCATCTCATCTGACGGTGTTTCGCCCTCCCCCAGACTCTCCATCAAGACAAACGCGGAAACGATAAAACCGGGAGTACAAAACCCACACTGCGAGGCATGTGTCTCAATAAAGGCCCGCTGTACCGGATGAAGGGTAGCGCCCTGCCGCAGATCGGCGGCTGTGATTAGTTCGCGCCCGTGCAGCTCGGTCGCGGGACAGATACAGGCGTTTATGCTTTGGTATTCAACCTGTCCAGCCTCATCAAGTTGGCCCAGCGCAACAGTGCAGGCACCGCAATCGCCTGAAGCGCACCCCTCTTTAGTGGCGGTTATGCGCCGCTCGTTACGCAGATAATCAAGCAGTGTTAAATCAGCGGGCAGCTCTGTCTCGCTAATAATTTGATTGTTGTGCAGATATTGAATCACTCAGGCACTCCCAAGCCGCCGTTTATACTTATCCTGTAGGGACTATTGCCTAGAATGGTCAAAAAGGGCAAGTTTTGGTTGATTTAGTGGTGTTGATTTCTTTCAATACTGATTTGGCTTTATCCGTACTGGTATCGGCCCTGTAGAGGCCCTGTAGAAGTTGCGAGCGAATGTCCAACCCTCAATCTATATCTGATTTGAATAGCAAAACAATATGGCTCGCAAATCCGCTTGCGATCTATACCGGAACAGAAACCGACGCTGGCGGTGGAGTTGTTGTATCGGGCCGGGAGATAGTTGAACTAGTTCCCACATCCGCTCAGCCTAAGACGGATGTATCTGAGCGTATCGATATGAGTGAGCAGGTGCTGATTCCAGGCCTGATCAATACTCACCACCACTTTTACCAGACGCTGACGCGCGCTCTGCCCGCCGCACTGAATAAAGAGCTTTTCCCCTGGCTGCAGACGCTCTATCCAGTCTGGGCTAACCTTGACCCAGAAGTTCACCGTGCTGCCACGCGCCTTGCTTTAGCAGAGCTACTTCTGTCCGGTTGCACTACCGCTTCAGATCATCACTACCTGTTTCCTCAAAACCTAACAGATGCGATAGATCACCAAGTTGAGATTGGTGCCCAGATGGGCGTGCGAATGGCGATGACACGCGGCTCCATGAGTCTAGGCAAAGATCAAGGCGGACTGCCACCTAACTCAGTCGTACAGACCGAGGAGGCTATTCTGGCTGACTCTGAGCGCCTGGTATCACGCTATCATGACAGCGCGAAATTCTCGATGAGCCAGATCGCTCTGGCACCCTGCTCGCCGTTTTCGGTCACCACCGAGCTAATGCGCGACACTGCATTACTAGCCGAGAAACTCGATGTACGATTGCATACCCACCTGGCCGAAACCATCGATGAGGAGAACTTCTGCCAGCAGATGTTCGGTATGCGCACGGTCGACTATCTTGAATCCGTTGGCTGGCTCTCCAACCGAACCTGGCTGGCGCACGGTATCCACTTCAATAGCGAAGAGATTGAGCGTTTGGGGCGAGCAGGTACCGGCATCTGCCACTGTCCAAGCTCCAATATGATGCTCGCTTCGGGTATCTGTCACGTCAGAGAGCTCGAAGCCGCAGGTTCACCGGTCGGTCTTGGTGTCGATGGATCAGCATCTAATGACTGCTCGAATATGATTCAAGAGGTGCGTCAGGCGATGTATATCCAGCGACTGCGCTATGGGTCAGCAAAGGTCACCCACTTTGACGCGCTGCGCTGGGGAACGGCGGGTTCGGCGCGCGTGCTTGGGCGTGAAGATATAGGTACACTGGCGGTTGGAAAAGCCGCTGACATAGCCACCTTTAAATTGGATGAGCCGCGCTTCTCTGGCGCTCATGATCCGCTAGCCGCCCTGCTCCTCTGCGGTGCTCATCGCGCTGAGTCAGTTATGGTTAATGGCGAATGGCGTGTAAAAGGTGGTGAGCTGGTTGACGGCGATATCGACCAGATTATGTTTGAACACAAATGTGCGGCCCAGACCCTGGCCGCCCGTGCGACCCAGTGAGGTAAGTGATGACACCTTATAACAAAGACTTCCCGGTTAGTTGGGACGAAATGCACCGCAATGCCCGTGCTCTCTCCTGGCGTCTGCTTGAACTGGGCCCATGGACGGGTGTTATTGCGATCACCCGCGGTGGTCTAGTGCCTGCCGCTATTCTGGCCCGTGAGATGGATCTGCGATTGATCGATACCATCTGCGTTGTCTCCTACACCAATTCAGACAGTGGCGAGGCCTCGGTACAGGGTGATATTGAGGTACTTAAAGGCGTTGAGGGTGACGGTGAGGGAATGATCCTGATTGATGATCTGGTCGATACCGGCAAAACCGCTCGCCACGTTCGCGAAATGCTACCCAAAGCCCATTTTGCGACGCTTTATGCGAAGCCTGCTGGCAAGCCTTTGGTCGATACTTTTATCACCGAGGTGAGCCAGGATACCTGGATACGATTCCCTTGGGACATGGTACAAACCTTTACGCCGCCGCTAGCTGAGAGCCGATAACTGATGCCAGAGTCGCTGTTAGAGATTACTGGGCTCACCAAAGCCTACCCCGGTGTTGTTGCCAACAACGACGTCTCCTTCACGATCAACAAGGGTGAAGTTCATGCGCTACTGGGCGAGAACGGCGCCGGTAAAAGCACCCTCGTAAAGATGATTTACGGCCTGGTCAACCCGGATGCAGGTGAAATGAGGTTGAACGGTACGAGTTTCGCGCCCGATTCACCGAACCGCGCACGTGCTAGCGGTGTTGCCATGGTGTTTCAGCACTTCTCACTCTTTGATGCTCTTAGTGTTGCCGAGAATATTGCCCTGGGTATGGATAACGCTCCAGCACCCAGAGAGCTTGCCAAGAGCATTGAGGATGTCTCACACGCCTACGGCCTGCCGCTTGAACCCAAGCGTATCGTCGGCACCCTCTCAGCCGGTGAACGCCAGCGAGTTGAGATCATCCGCTGCCTTCTGCAAAACCCGAAACTCCTGATTATGGATGAGCCGACTTCGGTATTGACGCCACAAGAGGTTGAAATTCTGTTTCAAACTCTGCGTCAGCTTAAAGCTGAGGGCACCTCGATTCTCTATATCTCGCACAAGCTTGAAGAGATCCGAGCACTCTGCGATACCGCGACGATACTGCGCCACGGTGAAAAGGTCGCAACCTGTATCCCCGCCTCAACTACAGCGCGTGATATGGCCGAAATGATGGTTGGCGCCAGCTTCTCAAATCCCGTTAAGGCACAGCGTGAGATCGGTGAAACTTTGTTGCAAGTGGATAACCTTCGCTCACAAAGTGCCGATCCCTTTGGCACCTCATTGCGCGCGATCAGTTTTGAAGTAAAAGCGGGTGAGATACTTGGAATTGGCGGTGTAGCCGGCAACGGCCAAGATGAACTACTGGCAGCCCTATCCGGAGAGATGCGTACTGGCGCCGATACCATCCGTCTTAAACGCCATGCGATAGGCAGGCTGGGGCCGAACAAGCGTCGTGAACTCGGTTTGCTCAGTGCACCCGAAGAGCGTCTAGGTCATGCCGCCGCTCCTGGAATGTCATTGAAGGAGAACTCGGTGGTGACGGCCGCGCGCCGCATGGGACTGCTTAATAGCGGTTTCATTAATTGGAGTACGACCGAGCAATTCACGCAGCAGGTGATTGCTGACTTTGATGTGAGAACCCCGGGCACCCATACGCCGGCCGGCTCCTTGTCAGGCGGCAACCTGCAGAAATTTGTAGTGGGACGTGAAGTCTCCCAGCAACCTGAAGTGCTCGTAATAAACCAGCCAACCTGGGGTGTGGATGCAGCCGCAGCAGCTTCAATCCGACAAAAACTACTGGACCTTGCCGACAACGGAGCGGGCGTTATTGTGATCAGCCAAGACCTGGATGAGCTACTAGAGATAAGCGACTACTTCTGTGCCCTTAACGAAGGCACGCTTTCGGCCACCTACCCCACCGCCGAACTGGAACTTGATCAGATCGGCCTGATGATGGGCGGTTCGCACGGTGCTGGCCAGGAGGGCGCTCAATGATTCGGTTTGAGAAGCGCCTTAATCCATCACGCGCTACAACAATTCTGACGCCGTTTATCGCCGTTCTGCTGACGATGATCGCCGGCGGGATCATGTTTGCGGCTCTAGGAAAGGATCCAGTGGAGGCGATACGCATCATCTTCTGGGATCCACTATTCGATCCAAATTTTGCCGACTACTCACGCCCACAACTGCTGGTCAAAGCAGGGCCACTTATCCTAATCGCGATCGGTCTGTCTGTGGGCTTTCGTGCGGGTATCTGGAACATCGGCGCCGAAGGCCAGTATATCATGGGGGCAATCTTCGGTGCTGCTACCGCGTTGGCAGTCTACCCAATCGAATCCCCCTTGATCTTCCCCGCAATGGTGATTGCGGGCGCCCTGGGCGGCTGGCTATGGGCTATGATTCCGGCCATTTTGCGTACCAAGTTTAAGACCAATGAAATTCTAGTGTCGTTGATGCTCGTCTACGTCGCTGAATCGATCCTCGCCTCAGTTGCACAGGGCGTTCTGAAGAACCCGGACGGCTACGGCTTCCCGGGCTCGCGAAACCTGCAACAGTACCCGAGCGCCTTTAACGAAGAGGTATTTGCTAACTCAGGTATGCACTGGGGTGTCATCACAGCATTTATCGCAGTGATCTTTACCTACGTAATGATGACCCGCCATATTCGCGGATTTGAGGTGCGTCTAATGGGTGAAGCACCCAAAGCCGCTCGGTTCGCCGGCGTTTCAACGACGCGGCTCGTAGTGTTCTGTCTTGGCTTCTCTGGCGCGCTGGCAGGGTTAGCCGGCATGTTCGAGGTTTCAGGTCCGTCCGGTCAGATTACCATCGATTTCAACACCGGCTATGGTTTTACCGCAATCATTGTTGCCTTCCTGGGACGTCTGCATCCGATTGGTATACTGCTGGCTGGCTTATTGATGGCGCTCACCTATATTGGCGGCGAATTAGCTCAGTTAATGTTGGGACTTCCGGGCGCTTCAATTCAGCTATTCCAAGGCATGCTGCTGCTCTTTTTGCTCGCGACTGATATCTTCACCAACTACCGTCTGCGTCTCGGGGGTGCACACTGATGAACCTACTTGGAATAGATCCTATTCTTTTGATCGCTTCGCTGATGGTCTCTGCCACCCCCATTCTATTGGCAGCCATCGGTGAGACTGTTGTTGAGAAGTCGGGTGTACTGAATCTCGGTGTTGAAGGGATGATGATTGTTGGCGCTGTGGTTGGTTTTATCACCGCAGTGAACACTGAGAATCCACTGCTAGGGTTCTTAACAGCCGCTATCGCAGGCGCCCTGCTCTCTACAATTTTTGCCACACTGGTGCTCTATTTCAAATCCAACCAAGTGGCAACCGGTCTCGGATTAACCCTGGTCGGCCTGGGTGTTTCTGCTCTACTGGGCAAGCCCTATGAGGGTATCAAGTCACCAACCATCAAATCCTTCGAGATTCCGATGCTATCCGACATCCCAGTCCTAGGCCCGATGCTCTTCTCACATGACCTTATGGTTTACATCTCAATACTGATTGTCGCGTTGGTGTGGTACACGCTTAAATACACCCGCTTTGGTCTGATACTGCGTGCGGTCGGTGAAAACCACGACGCCGCCCATGCTCTGGGCTACAAGGTGATACGTGTCCGCTTTATGGCGATCATGTTCGGTGGTGCCTGTGCAGGCCTCGGGGGTGCTTATATCAGCTTGGCGCGCGTACCCCAGTGGACCGAGGGCATGACTGCTGGTGCGGGCTGGATCGCTTTGGCAATAGTAGTTTTCGCAAGCTGGAAGCCCTGGCGGACACTGATAGGGGCATATCTATTTGGCGGAATAACCGTTTTGCAGCTCAATTTACAGGCGGCTGGCGTAGCAATTCCGGTAGAGTACTTGTCTATGTCGCCGTTTTTGATAACTATAGCGGTCTTGGTAATAATTTCGGCTCGAGGGAATCAGGGCGCA